>Ga0114999_10002767_pt1 | contig 22618 bp, 18 predicted proteins | sample ArcticOcean_MG_C_3_FD_89820 | JGI IMG/M metagenome (GOLD analysis project Ga0114999, IMG submission 89820) | Marine microbial communities from western Arctic Ocean - ArcticOcean_MG_CB8_126 | ecosystem: Environmental > Aquatic > Marine > Oceanic | place: Arctic Ocean: Canada Basin | collected...
AACTTTTTCAATACAAACATGGGCAGCACCACGTGCGGTAATAATCCAAACAAACGTCCATCCATTCGCATGAAACATCGGTAAGGTCCAAAGGTAACGATCCTCCAACGACACTGGGAAATGAAGCAAGGTACCCGCGATATTAAGGTAGGCGTTGCGGTGAGTTATCATTACACCTTTGGGTCGGGCAGTGGTGCCACTGGTATAGTTGATCGAGATAAGATCAGTCTCTTCAATCGTTACCGGCTCAAACTCAGTTACAGCTTCGGACACCATCGATTCATAATCCAACCAACCATCACGCGACCCACTCAGTGCGATGAAGTTTTCAACTGAATTGAGCTCATCCCGTATACTGTCGATCATTTCTAGATAATCAGCATGAGCACAGACCACTCGTGAACCGCTGTGATTGATAATATAGGCGAAGTCCTCTGCCGTAAGTCTATAATTGATCGGAACCACTACAGCGCCGATTTGCGGGACAGCATAATAAGCCTCCAATTTGGAGTGAGTGTTCGGCGAAATATAAGCAACACGATCCCCCTTGATCACCCCCAGTTTCTGTAACCCAGTGGACCATCGATCACAACGGTCAAAAAATGCTTCATACGTCCAACGATCGGCACCATCTACGACAGCTTCACGGTTTGGGTAGAGACGGCGAGCACGACGGGCAAACGCAAGTGGCGATAAAGGGACTTCCATAATCATTCATAGAATATTTCGAACCTATAAGGCAAGGAAAGTAAGTAACTCGACTCCTCCCAACTTGACTTTTGGAAATATCAATGGGCAAGATAGGGACATCAAGAACCCTACCCCAGTGCCCAGTCTATCAATACGCCGTACAAACTTATTCAGGTGTTAAACACAGTGGGATTTTCAAGGTTTTTTGCTAGTAATCTTTTTCTTATGCCCAGATCCGAATCTTATATTTTGTACGTTAAATCGGGTCTGCCCTCGTGATTCCAAAGTATCAATTAGCCCAATAATGAACATCTATACTATCACGATTCTTCTCAGTGTTATAGCCTACGTAATAGTAGGTAATTACGTAGGCCGCAAGGTGAAGGGGCTCGAAGATTATTTTGTCGTCGGTCGTCAGGCACCCGTTCTACTTATCGTCGGCACTCTCGTAGCTAGTTTCCTCAGCACGAACACCTTTATGGGCCAAGCAGGATTTAACTATGATAAAAATGCGGCCATCCTTCTGGCTCCAGCAATTTTGTTATGTGGGTATATCTATGGCGCTTTGTTTTTCGGGCGATATCTTCGTCGTAGTCGCGCACTGACCGTTGCTGAGTATTTTGCAAAACGATTTAACAGCCGACGTGTGCAAATAGTCGCCGGAGTAACCGTCATCGTAGGGATTGGGTTTTACCTCATCGCAGTGTCGCAGGGTGTTGCGTTGGTAATTTCGAACCTCACACCGCTTTCCTACACGGTAGCTCTCATCATTGCCTGGTTGAGTTATACTTCCTTTACTCTCTATGCAGGTTCAAGGGGCGTTGTTATTACCGATACGATGATGTTCATGTTGTTTTCGGTAGTTACCTTTCTGGCAATGATTTCCATTCTCAATGTGCATGGTGGCTGGTTCGCCTCAATGGAAAGCCTGGTTCATTTGGAAGGGAAAGAAGACCTAATGGCGTGGCATGGAACTACTGGCCCTAACATGCAATTTGAAACACCCACGGATTTCCTGATCTGGTTTCTCATTATCATGGTGGCATGGAGTTTCGTTACAGCGGTCAGCCCCTGGCAATCGAGCCGTTACTTGATGGCTAAAGATGAGCAGGTAGTATTACGCTCAGCTTGTGTGGCGGCCATTAGCATCGGAGTGATTCAGGGCATGGTTTATGCCGCGGCTCCGGTCGTAAACTTGAGCAATGCGGCTATCGAACCAAGAGATGAGGTCTTGGTTTGGGCCGCCCTAAACCTCATGTCGCCTTTAGTAGGAGCATTGCTGCTGGCCGGCCTCGTTGCTGCAGCATTATCATCCGCATCCACCTTCCTTTCTCTTATAGGCTTTAACTTGAGCCATGATTTGCTTCATGAAAAAGGAACGGACAATCGGTCGAAATTGAAATTTAGCCGACAAATGATGCTGGTGGCTGGCATACTAATTTAGATAGCCAGTTTGTCGCTCGAACAGAACATTCTTTGGTTTACTTATTTTGCTGGTACTCTGTTTGCCTCCGCCTGGGGACCGGTCGCCATAATGAGCGTTTGGAGTACTCAGATTACGGCAAGCGCCGCCTTTTGGGGAATTACCAGTGGATTCCTGGGCAATAGCATTCCAAAGCTTCTTGTCTCCCTCGATGTAATTGAGCTCCCGGTATACCTGGACCCCATTGTTATCGGCGCGGTGATCAGCCTGGCAGTCGTATTAATAGTATCCAGAAATACGACCGTAACAGACACTGAACGTAATTACCGATTATTTATACTGAAAACGCCGGAAGAAGAGATGAACTCAAAAGCAGCAAAGGGCACACTTAAATACGGCTCGGCGCTTAGCGTTTTTGGCGTAGCAATGACCCTAATAATGCTCATTTTTTATGTTGTCCCCTATCAGAAAGCACTGACTCCAGTCGGTGCGGATTTTAGCTTCAATTGGTTTACCGGTGAGGCTTATTTTGCATACGCCTGGGCAATAATATTCGTCTTTATGGGGTGGTTAATCCACCGTGGTGTAAACAAAGAGTACCTTTCCAAATCTGAGTAATATCTATGAAAGAACTGCGATGAAGTTAACAGATAAAATAGCAATAGTAACCGGTGCGGCCAGTGGGATTGGCAAATCCCTTTGCGAACGATTTCACGAAGAATGTGCTGCGGGCATCGTCGCTGTCGACATCAACGAACAGGGAGCCATTGAAGTGGCTCAGTCAGTTGACGGAATAGGATTCGGCGCAGATGTATCCAACGAAGCGGACATTATCCGCGTCGTCGAGGAGACCGAAAAGCACTATGGTCGGATTGATATTTTTGCGTCCAATGCCGGAATCGGAGTATTTGATGTGACACATGCAGCCTCTGCCTCAAACGAGGATTGGGAACGAATCTGGGGCATCAATGTAATGGCTCACATCTATGCAGCCCGTGCAGTCCTGCCAAAGATGATTGAACGCGGAAGTGGGTATCTATTGAACACAGCATCAGCGGCAGGTTTGTTAAGTCAAATCGGAGCCGCCCCCTACTCTGTCACCAAACATGCTGCGGTCGGGTTTGCGGAGTCGTTGGCTATTGCTCACCGTGATCAAGGTATACACGTTTCGGTTCTTTGTCCTCAAGCAGTTCAAACCGCTATGACTGCAGGCGGGGATGGCGGTGTTGCAGGATGGGATGGTATGATAAAACCAGATGCGGTAAGTGACGCCGTGATTAAGGCGATGGACGAAGAACAATTCCTTATTCTTCCACACCCCGAAGTCCTCACCTACATGCAGCGAAAAGCAGCCGACTACGACCGTTGGTTAAGTGGCATGCGTCGCTTTCGAGATAAGTTCAAAGAACTCAAGAGTTGAATTTTGGTTTCATTTTCGGGTTCTCTAGTTCGGCAAACTGTTAATTCGACTCTAATTAGAGTGTTACCAGATCCTCACCGAAGCACGTGCTCCAAAATAATTTTACCTACCGTTCGGTAGAATTTGTGCTTGAATACTCGCTTTAGATGATTTGAATTTCTCTGTCTTTTGCGATTCTCCAAAAATCCGTTAATTCGACTCTACCGTGCCACTTAGCTATGATTAAAACAAGATTCACTGAATTATTTGGAATTGAACACCCCATAGTCATGGGAGGAATGCAATGGGTAGGTCGCGCAGAGCTAGTTTCCGCAGTTGCGAACGCCGGAGCCTTGGGCTTCCTTACAGCACTCACCCAACCTACACCAGAGGACCTTGTCAAAGAAGTGCAACGCTGTCGCGAAATGACCGACAAACCATTTGGGGTCAATTTAACGATCCTGCCTTCACTTAGAAAAATTCCGTATGACGAATATCGACAAGCGATCATCGAATCGGGAATTAAATTTGTCGAAACGGCCGGTAACAATCCCGAACCACACCTGCCTGACTTCAAGAAAGCCGGCGTGAAAGTGATTCACAAATGCACCTCCGTGCGGCATGGAATCACCGCAGAACGGATTGGTTGCGATGCCATCAGCATGGATGGTTTCGAATGCGCGGGACATCCAGGCGAAGACGATGTGACCAATTTGGTTCTATTGCCTATTGCGAGAGACAAAATAAAAATTCCCATGATTGCCTCAGGCGGACTTGGAGATGCGCGGGGACTAGTGGCAGTACTCGCACTCGGAGCTGAAGGCATGAATATGGGCACCCGCTTTATGGCAACCAAAGAGTCGCCGGTACACGAAAACGTGAAACAACAGATGGTAAAGAACGACGAACGAGCGACCGAAATGATTTTTCGCACCTTGAACAATACAACTAGAGTGGCGAGCAATTCAGTGAGCCGTGAAGTCGTTTCGATCGAAGCAAAAGGCAATGCAACGATTGATGACCTATCTCACTTAGTTTCAGGCCAACGAGGAAAAGTTGTCTTCGAAAACGGAAATGTCGAACATGGCATATGGTCGGCCGGAATGATTCAAGGACTGATACACGACATCCCAAGCTGCAAAGAGCTCGTCGATCGCATCGTTGAGGATGCTGGTCAAATCATTGGAGGACTCAACGGCCTCTCATCCTAAGGTCAGCTGTGTACTTAGATTTTCATTTCACTCAATCCAATCAGTAATAAAATAGAATTCATCCCATGTCTTACGAAACCGTTCTTTACGAGGAAAGCGACCACATCGCAACCATCACGCTAAACCGTCCCGACCGTCTCAACGCAATCACCAGGCAATTGCAAAAGGATGTATTCGATGCCATGGGCCGCGCAGAAGAAAGCGAGGATGTCCGCGTAATTATTCTAACGGGAGCCGGTCGAGGATTCTGTGCCGGTGCGGATATGAAACTCCTTGGGGATACCTCTGACAATGCAGGCAAGTCTGAACAGACGGATGAGGAGTGGGTAAAAGAACATTGCGCCAATCACCCACGCGACGACGCCCGAGAAGACTTTCAAAAAACGAACAGTTACTTTCCAGCTATCACCAAACCCATTATAGGCGCAATCAATGGAGCCACCGTAGGATTGGGATTTGTGCTACCACTTTATTGCGACATTCGTATCGCTTCCGATAAAGCGAGATTCGGAACTGCATTCGCTCAAAGAGGATTGATCGCCGAACACGGAGTTAGTTGGATGTTGCCCAGATTGGTTGGTATCTCAAATGCGCTCGACCTCCTTTACTCGGCGAGATTGATCAATGCCGATGAAGCCCTTCGCATGGGCATAGTCAGCCGGGTCGTTCCGCATGACTCGTTAATGGATGAAGTCCGGCAGTACGCGACACACCTCGCGACCAATGTATCGCCTCGGTCCTTGAGAGAAATGAAAAGAGAGGTCTACAACGCACTTTTCCAAACACTGGCTGAAGCAACTGATGCTGCAAATATAGATATGGCGGCGAGTTTCAAATGTGATGACTTCAAAGAAGGCGTTGCTCACTTTATGGAGAAGCGAGCGCCGAAATTTACGGGGAAGTAGTTCTTTTTCTACAGTAGGGCTCTCTTGCCAAGAGCGCCGAAACGAAGACGTCGCCCTCGGCGAGGTCACCCTACCCAGTTCAGCGACGATCAAATTTGAACTGTAGGAGTGGCTTTATGCCGCGATCGCTCATTGCAGGTGAAATCGCGGTATAAAGCCGCTCCTACAATCACACACCCAACAACTCCCCAAATTCCGTCCAATTCTTCACCCGGTGGTGCGGAATTGAATTCTCTGGCTGGGCAGCATGAGCATTCAACCACACGGGAACTAGTCCTGCCCCAGTTGAACCGACTACGTCGTTTTTCCAAAGATCGCCAACATACCACGTGGTCGAGGGAATCGTGTTCAATTTCTTAACAGCTGCCTCAAAAATTGCCGGGTGCGGTTTTCGAAACCCGAACTCTGCACTCGAAATAACAAACTGGACGGCTTCAGGCACAGAGAGCCGTTCGATATCACGCTTCAACAAATCACTACTGAAGATGGAGTTACTGACAACCGCCATGGGAATTCCCAAACGGATAAGGTCATTCAATACCCGACTGGCATCTTGCGGAGGCGAGTATGAAAGGATAGTTGAGCGGATAAATCCCTCCAGAGCGTCTGGAGTTCCAGACGGGTCAAAACCATTTGGATCAATGTGCTTTCCCAGCCATTCTCTAACATTAAACTCCCCAAGCCCTTCTCGATATACAGTCTCCCCAGCATCCGCTAACTCGGCGGGAAGTTCGAATCCCTCCTTCACAAAAGGGGCAAATGTTTCACTTTTCAAAAGGGACCGCACTCTCACACTGAGAGCACCTGACTGACTGTCGTGAAGCAGCGTGCTTCCCAAATCGAAGAGGATCGCCTCAGGTCGTTTCGTTTTAGTCATTTTCGCCTGTTTAAGGTTATCATTCTCTGTTTTTATCCCGCAGGGTAATTAAACTCCAAATACATCTTCGAACTTAAGAACCTCCTTAAGACGAACCCCTTTTTCCGTTTTGCGTACGGTGCAAAGCTCGTTAACCCCATCATGTTGAAAGAAGAGAAAATAATCCTCCTCAACAGCCTGTAGCAAAAACTTCGATTTTTCATCCAAGGTTAATAGTGGCCTAACATCGTATCCCATTACATAGGGAATCGGTAGATGCCCGGTGGAAGGAATCAGATCTCCCATAAAGGCGAGAGTTTTCCCATCGATCTTTATCTGCGGCAACATTTGAGCCTCTGTATGACCGTGCACCCACAACACATCGATATCAGGATAAAAAAGGTCTCCTTCAGCCAAGAATTTAAGTTGCCCGCTTTCTTGGATGGGAAGGATATTCTCCTTAAGAAACGATGCCCTTTCCCTCGGATTCGGATTAGTCGCCCAATTCCAATGATCCTCATTGCTCCAATAAGTTGCATTCGGAAATGCCGGAATCAGATGTTCTTTTGACGGATCATATATTATGCACCCTCCACAGTGATCGTGATGCAAATGAGTCAGAAAGACATCCGTTATGTCCTCTTTACGAAATCCGTAACGAGCCAGTGAGCTGTCTAATGAATCTTCTCCATGCAGGTAAAAGTGGCGGAGAAATTTTTCCGACTGTTTGTCTCCTATCCCCGTGTCAATTAGCATGAGCCGGTCACCGTCCTCGATAAGAAGGGATCTCATCGCCCAAGTGCACATATTGTTTGCGTCCGCCGGGTTTGTCTTTTGCCACAAGCTCTTCGGCACCACACCAAACATAGCCCCTCCGTCCAGTTTGAAGTGTCCCGTGTTAATTGCGTAAAGCTTCATAAATTAGTGTATATTCGAATTGCTGTGAAATGAGAACTGACTTTAAGTCGTTCATAAGAATCATAGGAATTCCGAAAATTCAAAATCAAAGTAATACAACATGGGAGCAAGTAATCTAATCGAGCCACGTTCAATACACCGATTCGATGAAGACGTTCTAAACGCCTATCTTGAAAAGGAGCTCGAAGAATATTCAGGTCCGATGAGGGTTCAACAATTCGAAGGCGGACAATCGAATCCTACATTCCTGCTAACAACAGCGAACAAGCGTTACGTTCTGAGAAAAAAACCTCCCGGGAACCTTCTACCCAGTGCACATGCGGTGGAGCGCGAGTACCGACTCTATCAAGCACTTGAGGAAACGGAAGTTCCAGTACCAAAGACTTACCTCCTGTGCGAGGACAGTTCCATCGTCGGAACGCCATTCTTCGTGATGGAATTCCTCGAAGGCCGCGTATTCAAAGATTCGGCACTACCAGAAGACTTTCCTAAAGATCGAAAAGAAATCTACTTTGACATGATTCGTGTCCTGGCAGCTTTGCACACAGTCGATTACGAGGCGGTAGGCCTCGCCTCATACGGAAAACCTGGAAATTATTTCGGACGCCAAACCGGGAGATGGACTAAGCAATACCTAGCTGCACAGACTCAGGAAATTCCGGCGATGAATCAGCTCATGCAATGGTTACCAGAAAATATGCCGAACGATGATACCACCAGCATCGTTCATGGCGATTATCAGCTGTACAATATGATGTTTCATGAGACTGAACCACGCTGCACAGCTGTATTGGATTGGGAGCTATCGACCCTCGGGAATCCGATGGCGGACTTGGCCTACAACTCCATGAAGTATCATGAAGTGTTTAACGGAAAACCGTTTGAACCAACCGATGGAATTCCCGACGAATCTGAAGTCGTGGAAGAGTACTGCCGCTTAACAGGAAGACAAAACATCGAGAATTGGAATTTCTGCCTGGCCTTTTCTTTTTTCCGTTTGGCTAGCATTTGCCAGGGAGTCTATAAACGCGGCCTTGATGGCAATGCGAGCTCCGCATCAGCTTTACAAAACAAAAGCAAGGTCACTGACTGCGCAGATGCTGCTTGGCGGATAGCGAACAGATAAATTAGTTTCGAGATTGCCTCCATTTCAGGTTATTTCAAATCTCCAGACCTAAGACGGCAGAGTTGGAAGCTCTTGCCCTACCTTTCACAACAGGTAGAGCGACGGCGTTTCGCCGCGCCGTAAGCATTTCGTCATTTTGGTCCATTGGACCTCAACCTTCCCCTACCCCAACACAGCCATTCCGAGTGTCTCGGCTACCAAGGCAGGCCTTTCTTCGCCTTCAATTTCGAGAGTCTTTTGAGACTTGATCAGAATACGACCTGGAGATTTTTCCGTAACTGAAAGAATCTTGGTATGAAAACGGACTCTGGAGTCCACTTTCACTGGATTTAAAAAACGCACTTTATCCAATCCGTAGTTGAGACTCAACACACGACCCTTGATTTCAGGAAAGTCCAGTGGTGTATGACCTGCAACTAAGGACAGTGATAAAAATCCATGACCAATAGTGGAACCATACTCCGAATCCTTCATGCGCTCCGGATCCACATGGATGTATTGAAGGTCGTCAGTACAATCGGCGAATTGATTGATGCGGCCCTGGTCAATTACAAACCAATCCGTGGGCGACAGTTCTTTTCCTTCGTAGTTTTTGAGTTCTTTTAAAGTAACTTCTAGAGCCATAGGACCGTGGATTCGTGTTCAGCAATTTATTCCAGTCCGGTCACTGCTTTGATTTCCAAATAATCTTCGAAACCATGGGGACCCCATTCGCGACCATTGCCAGATTGCTTGTATCCTCCAAAAGGAGTATTCAAGTCACCCGAAGTACCGTTGATATTTATATTTCCAGCCCGAAGACGAGCAGCAATGTAACCCACCCTTTCGCTATCTTGTCCCTGGACATAACCGGCCAATCCATAAGGCGTGTCATTCGCAATTTCGATTGCTTCGTCTTCATCTGAGTAGGCCAGGATAGAAATAACCGGACCAAAAATCTCTTCCTGAGCAATGGTCATGTCGTTGCTAACATTGCTAAAAATTGTTGGCCGCACGTAATACCCATGCTCGAAACCTTCCGGTCTACCCGGACCTCCACAAACTAGCGTGGCACCTTCTTCGATCCCTTTTTCAATCAATCCTTGGACCTTATTAAACTGCACTTCACTAACCAAAGGACCCATGGTGGTTTCGCCTGAAGTGGGATCTCCGATAGCGACCTCAGCCGCCGCATTGGCTGCGATCTCCGCGGCCCGATCCATTTTATCAGCTGGGACCAACATACGTGTGGGTGCATTACAAGACTGTCCTGTATTAACAAACACAGTCGAAGCACCTCGCTTCACAGCAGCATCAAACCCCTCGTCATCCAACAAAATGTTTGGAGATTTTCCACCAAGTTCCTGGGTGACTCGTTTGATCGTCGGAGCAGCGTTCTTTGCAACTAAAGAACCCGCACGCGTCGATCCAGTAAAGGAAACCATATCAATATCAGGATGACTGGAGATCATAGAACCAACACCCGCCCCATCGCCGTTTATCATATTGTAAACACCGGGCGGCACACCGGCCTTGTCCATCACTTCAGAAAATATATATCCAGAGAGAGGAGCTACCTCAGATGGTTTCAATAGCATAGTACAACCGGTTGCCAATGCAGGAGCCACCTTACAGGTGATCTGGTTTATCGGCCAATTCCACGGCGTAATCAAACCACACACTCCAATCGGTTCCTTAAAAATGCGACTGTTGCCGGCTGATTCTTCAAAGGCGTAATCTTTAAGCACATCCAGAGCTGTTTTTAAGTGTCCAAGCCCCGCACCAGTTTGATTCTTTTCTGCTAGCGTCTTTGGCGCGCCCATCTCCTCACTGATCGCCGCTGCGATGTCGTTATAACGATTTTTGTATTCTGCGATAATCGCTTCAAAAAGTGCGATACGCTCTTCTCGGGAACTATGGCCAAACGTTTTGAAAGTCTCTTTCGCTACCCCGACTGCTGCGTCCACATCGGCCTGGCCGCCCAAGGAAATGTGCGCACAAACTTGCTCGGTAGCGGGATTGATCACGCCCAATGCATTCTCATTAGCCGGATCGACCCAGTGTCCGTTGATATAAAATTGAGTGTATTCTCTCATAATAAAGCCCTCGGTGTTGTTCGGGTAGAGGTAAGTCCTAATCACTGATTGGATCAACTTAAATTAAAAGACGTTCTATTCATTTAAATTCAATTGCCATATAAGCACCTTCAGCTTTCGACTTCCATGTCTCCTTCAAGAAACATACCGTAAACACCATGAGTCTACTTTACATCATCCGACACGGACAAGCCTCCTTCTTCGCCGACGACTACGACCGCTTGTCAGAGAAAGGCCACGAGCAGGCACGGGTATTGGGTAGTTACTTGCGAGAAAATGGATTTGAAATAAACGAAGTCTACTCGGGATCTCTAAAGCGCCAGATTCAAACCGCTGAAAGTTGTGGGGAGACCTATTGCACAGACGGTAAGCACTGGCCGGAAACACAGATCCTGGAAGGACTCAATGAATATGGTGCCGACGAAGTCATGAGCAAACTAAAGAACGAACTTATCCAAAAACATGAGCATGTCCGAAAGCTAGACGACGATTACACAAACTCAAAGGACGATTCCGAACGTTACCGAACATTCCACAGACTTCTGGAAGCGCTTATGCAGTATTACATTGCAGACGACTATGAATCCACAGGCTTCGAAACCTGGCGTCAATTTCATGACCGCGTTACACAGGCCTACAAAACCATTCAAACTAAAGAAGGTAATGGCCGTAAAATTGCCGTGTTCACCTCAGGAGGCCCCATTGGCGTTTCCGTGCAAACCTGTTTAAATGCTCCCGAGCAACAAGCCGGCGAGTTAAACTGGCGGGTCTACAACGCTTCGATCACTCAATTTACATTCCGTGCAGACCGCATTTCGCTCGATCAATTCAATTCTATTTCCCATCTTCCCAAGGAAATGAGGAGCTTTCGTTAGGATCGTTTAATTCCCAAATAACGACCTGAATTGAAACGCCAATAGCCCCACCTACAGCGTATTGCTCATTTAGTTCTCAAAGTCTCAATCGCTTTCATAAATTGAGTTTTTACCTTGAATTCTACCGTACGGTCGGTAAAAATTTTTTTTCTATCATGCGGTTGGTTTCGAATATCCCCCAACTCCAATTTTTCGATTCCATTTGCCAACGCATGCCGCAACAGTTTTCCAATTTCCTAAACAAGCATTCACTCAAGAACATCAAGAAAGATAAATTATATGGCTGCGATAACAGACATGGTTGACCTAGAAATTCAAGACGGCGTGGCCGTGGTGCGGATCGATAATCCGCCAGTAAACGCTTTAAGCAGAGGCGTGCGAGATGGCTTATTTGAAGCGGTAAAGCAAGCCGACGCTGACGATGCGGCAAACGCGATCCTGATTATCTGCAACGGGAGAACTTACATCGCCGGTGCAGATATAAAAGAATTTGGAAAGCCGCAAGAAGGCATCTCTTTATTTGATGTTCATATAGCAATTGAAAGTGCATCAAAACCCGTCGTTTCCACCATTCATGGAACTGCTCTTGGCGGTGGACTGGAAACAGCTCTTAGCTGCCACTATCGCGTAGCCGTCGCTACAGCCAGATTCGGTTTACCTGAAGTCCACCTGGGAATCCTTCCAGGCGCCGGAGGCACACAGCGATTGCCGAGAGTCGTCGGAGTGGAAAAAGCTTTGGAGATGATGGTGAGCGGCAAAATGGTCAATGCGAAGTTCGCCCTCGAAAATGGTCTCATTGACGAAATAGTAGATGATCTTTTCGAAGGAGGAATGGCCTTTGCCAAAAAGGTCGCCGCTGAAGGTGGACCTCTCGTCAAAGTCAGAGATTCTAATGATAAACTGGAAGCAGCGAAACAAGACCCAGAACTCTTTAACCGGTTCCGGAAATCTGTTGCACGGAAATCCCGAGGATTCGATGCACCGGAAACCATTATCCAATGCGTAGAAGATACATTGACCAAATCGTTTGACGACGGGATTCAAGCCGAACGTGAGCGTTTCAAGGGTCTCATGAGCGGGATCAAATCTGAAGCTCAACGCTACTATTTCTTTGCCGAACGTCAGGCCAACAAAATACCTGATGTTCCCAAAGATACCGAAATCATACCCGTGACCAAAGTGGGCATGATTGGTGCCGGTACCATGGGTGGCGGGATTTCCATGAACTTCCTTTCCAAAGGGATACCAGTAACCATCGTCGAGTCTACTCAAGAGGCGCTTGATCGTGGTCTCAGTTTAGTAAGGAAAAACTACATGCGTGGAGTCAAAAGTGGACGAATCACAGAAGAAGGCGTGGATAAACTCATGGGGCTATTGACCCCTTCCCTCTCCCTGGAAGACCTGGCCGACTGCGACTTGGTGATTGAAGCGGTATTCGAAAATCTCGATTTGAAAAAGGAAGTGTTTACCAAGCTAGACGGAATCGTAAAGCAGGGTGCCATATTAGCCACTAATTCATCGGCCCTCGATGTGGACGCGATTGCCGCGGCGACCACACGTCCTGAATGGGTTCTTGGAACTCACTTTTTTAGCCCCGCGAATATTATGCGGCTCCTTGAAATAGTACGCGCAGAAAAAACGTCGAAGCCCGTTCTCGCCACCGCTATGGGCTTAGCCAAGAAGCTAGGAAAAATCCCCGTTGTTTCAGGTGTTTGCCCTGGCTTCATTGGAAATAGGATCCTTTTCCAGCGAGGTGTGCAGGCTCAGAAGCTGATTGAGGAAGGCGCCATGCCGTGGGATGTAGACGAAGTAATTTTCGATTTCGGATTCCCCATGGGACCCTTCGCTATGAGTGACTTGGCTGGACTTGATATTGGGTGGGATGTGGAAAGCTCTAAACCTGAGGAGATACTTAAGGACAAGTTGTGCGAAATGAACCGGCGTGGACAAAAAACCGGTGCTGGCTACTATGATTACAATCCGGAAACGCGGGCTAAGACTCCAAACGCAGAAGTCGAAAAGCTGGTCCTCGAATCCTCGGAAAAGAGAGGTATTACCCGTCGTGAGATCAGCAAGAAAGAAATCCTTCAACGATGCATCTACCCCATGATTAATGAGGGCGCGAAGATACTCGAAGAAGGCATTAGCCAACGACCGAGCGATATCGATGTTGTATGGGTAAATGGATACGGTTGGCCCGTTTATCGAGGAGGCCCCATGTTCTATGCGGACACAATTGGTCTCGATAAGGTCTTGGCTAAACTGAAAGAATTTCAAGAACAGGATAACGATGATTTCTGGCAGCCTTCCCCTTTGATTGAAAGACTAGTGGCAGAGGGCAAAGGCTTTAAAGACATGACTTAAAGCATGGCGTTAAAAGCACCAAATCAGGAATGGCTCGATCTGGTTCGCGAGCCAATTATCGATCCAGATAGACTAATCGTGGACCCTCATCATCACCTGTGGGAGTCACCCGATTGGACCTACGTTCTTGATGATCTGTGGTCAGATACAGGATCTGGTCACCACATAACAAAAACGGTTTATTTGGAGTGCCGCTCAAGTTACTATGAGGATGGACCCGAACATCTAAAGCCGGTCGGTGAAACCGAATTCGTAGAGTCATTTGCCTCCGCATCACGAGAGGGTTCAGGTTCGGAAATAGCAGGCATTGTAGGACACGCAGACCTATGCGGATCACATCTGGATGAAGTGCTCGATGCCCACGAGAAAGCGGCAAAAGGATTGTTCCGTGGCATCCGCCATTCAATTGCTAGAGACCCAAACCCTAAAGCACTAGCCCTACCCGGACGCGGAGCAGAAGGTCTTTCTAAAAATGAAGCCTTCCGACAAGGCGTCAGGCAGTTGGGAGAACGCGGATACACCTATGAAAGCTGGCTCTATCATCACCAAATTAAGGATTACAAAGACCTGGCGGAAGCAGCACCGAATACGACCATCATTCTAGATCATTTCGGAACACCCCTTGGTGTCGGTCCCTACGCAGATCGTCGGGAAGAAATTTTTGAACAATGGTGTGAAGACATTGCAGCCTTGGCCGAATGCCCGAATGTCTACGCCAAGCTGGGCGGACTCGCTATGCCCGACAATGGCTTTGGCTGGGAGAAACTCGATCTTCCACCTAGCTCCGATAAGTTTGTCGAGGCTCAAGCTCGTTACTACCACCATACCATAAAATGCTTTGGAGCTAATCGCTGTATGTTTGAAAGCAATTTTCCAGTAGACCGAATCTCAATCTCGTATCATGTTCTTTGGAACGGTCTGAAAAAAATAGCCGCCCAGTATAACGAGGAGGAGCAAACTGCTTTGTTCAGCAAAACGGCGACACGCGTGTATAAACTTTAACTAGACATGTACGATTTAAATTGTCGCTTCTATCAATGGGTAGGGCTCGATCGCCGAGCCGGCCGCCTTTTTTTCGGCGGTTTTGGCGACACTGCCCTAACATGTTTTGCGACACTTTTTTGATACAATAGAGACAAAATGAATTCAGACCCCAATACCCCATTAACAAGAGCGGAAGTTATCGCGCTCATGACCAAGCAAAAGTCGCCATTGGCGCTTTCGCAAGCTTCCATTGATGGGGTAGAATACGATGTATTCACGCATGCCCCCAACGACATGCGGGACTTTTTTAATTTCTCAAACACGCATTTCGGGGACGATGAGTTTTTGATCTATGAAGACGAACGTTGGACGTTCCGCGAGGTGCAGCGAAAATCCGTAGCACTGGCAAAGTCGCTCATAAATCTTGGGATAAATCCGGGTGATCGCGTGGCGATTTCAATGCGAAATTACCCCGAATACGTTCTCGCGGTTGAAGCCATTCTTGCCGTCGGAGCCGTCGCGGTAACCTTAAACTCTTGGTGGGTTTCCGAAGAAAATGAGTATGGCATCACCGACAGTGGGGCGCGGTTTGCTTTCGTGGATCATGAGCGTTGGGATCGATTCGTACCGTCTGGGCATTTATTGGAACTAGGAGCGGCAATTGCACGACCTCTTGGTGAATTACCGGAGGATGTATTACTGATGGCAGATCTATTCGAGCCCACCGAGGACGAAGCATTTCCTTCAATAAAAATCCATACAGACAGCGATGCCTTGATTATGTACACGTCAGGATCGACTGGCCACCCTAAGGGCGTCGTCCTAACCCACCGAGGCATCGTCAGCTCCATGCTGAATTTTGCCTGTATCGGCACCATTAGAGTTCTCCAAGGCGAGAATGAGGAAGATCGAGAAGGAGTACAGCGTTGGCTCAACGGAGGAGCGGCCTCTATGGATGATCCAATCGCAGCGCGATTTCCGAGAGAGAAGATGCTGGTCAATGTGCCGTTCTTCCATGTGTCCGGACTTCATACCATGCTCTTCCTCAGTTACCGTGCCGGACGTACCTTGGTGCTTACCTACAAATGGAATGCAGAAAAAGCACTCGAACTCATTGACCGAGAATCACTGACCAGGCTAGACGGCGTCCCAACCATGCTCGGTGAAGTTCTAAATCTTCCTAATTTAGACCAATACGATTTAAGTAGTTTGGTGTCCATCGCAGGCGGTGGAGCAGCCAGACCCTCGGAGCATGTGAAACTACTAAAAGAACGCATCCCTGATGTCTTGCTAGGCATTGGATATGGCATGACAGAAACCAATGCTGCCGGAGCCACCAATTGGGGCGAAGAGTACTTCGAACGACCAACCTCTACAGGACAAGCAACTGCCCCTTTAATTCAGATCGAAATTCGTGACCCAAACGACAACGTCCTCGGGCCCGATCAAGAGGGCGAGATCTGCATGAAGTCGGCCTTGAATATGCGATGCTACTGGAACAAACCAGACGAGACATCCGAGACACTAAGAGATGGTTGGATCTACTCCGGCGACCTTGGCTATATCTCCGATGACGGGTTTTTATTTATCACAGGTCGCGCTAAGGACATTATCATTCGAGGGGGAGAGAACATCGCCTGTTTAGAAATTGAAAATGTGCTACATCTGCATCCGTCTGTGAATGAAGCGGCTGTACACAGTGCTCCAGATGACCGTCTCGGAGAAATTGTTTACGCTACCATTCTCCTACGGAAAGACTGTAGCGCCACCATCGAAGATATTCAATCCCACGTTAAGTCACACTTGGCAGCCTTCAAAGTTCCTAGTCAGGTACACTTCATGGATGAGCAGTTACCACGAATCGCCTCCGGAAAAGTCGACAAGATCACTTTGAAAAAACAAGCCATCGAGCGGTTGCGAGAAAAGGAGATTCAGGAGAAATGAATGTGTATTTCGATCTCTATTTCATTTCGCATTTCTGAATGTAGGAGCAAATTTATTCGCGACCACACACATCTTGGACACACGAGTCGCGAATAAATTTGCTCCTACATTTCGAATAATAATTACCACAATTCAACCATACCAAGAAAATCAATATGAGCGAACTAATCAAAGCCGTGCGCTGCCACAAATACGCAGCATTTGATGATGACGGGAAGTTGTTAACCACTCCCATACCATTGAAGGAGGTTCTCAGTTTGGATGAAGTTCCTCGACCCGTCTGCGGAAGTGGGCATGTATTAATCGAAGTTAATTATGCAGGCGTTCAATACCCGGATGCTTTGCAAGCTCAAGGACTTTATCAGGCAAGACCCGAACTTCCTTATATCCCCGGTATGGACGTATCCGGTACAGTTGTAGAAACAGGCGAAGGCGTTGAAAAAGTACAGGTCGGTGACCGAGTCTTTGGTCGACTTGAGACAGGAGCACTAGCGGAAATTGCATTAGTTCCTGAACGCCAGATTTGGAAAGCTCCGGATGGAGTCCATTTATCGAAATGCTCGAACCTGGGGCGCAATTATTTTGCAGCCTACCACTCACTTAAAACCATCGGAGAAGTCGGTGAAGGCGACCTTGTTTTAGTAGATGGTGCGTCTGGTGGTGTCGGTATGGCAGCTGTAGGATTGGCAAAGGCCATGGGTGCGAAAGTAATTGCTGGAGTAAGTGTTCCTGAAAAAAAGGAATACCCAGCTTCAGCGGGAGCAGACCGCGTGTTCTGCTATGGCAGCGACCGTGAAAGCTTCAAAACCTTCAAAATTGAGGTCAAACAAGCCTGCAAAGAACTGGGGCACCCGGCAGGAGTAGATGTAATCGTAGACATGGTCCAGGGAGGCCTCTTTGAAGGCGCTCTTGTTTCATGCATTCGACCGCTTGGGAAAATTTGCCTAGTCGGATTCACTGCGGGCCAGAAGCCCATTCGGCCAGGTATGTTACTGATCAAGGAAGCAGCTGCCATCGGCAGTATTTGGGGGCGTTGGGCAAACGACAACCCAGAGGGACATGATCAGAACGTTATAGAAATGGTTGAATACCTGGCAAGTGGAGCAGTACCTCCCCGAGTAGATCGCGTCATTCCGATCGACGAGTTTATTAAAGCCTTTGAACTGTTTGAAAACAACCAAGGCCGCGGAAACACCGTAGTATGCTTTAAAGAGGAATAAGAAATTTGTTAGCGGTCCTCACCGATGGCCGCCAATTGTTTTCAAACTAAAACACGGGTCAGTGATACCCGCCCACAGAATCTAATCGCCGCCCAGCCATTTACACCGTGACAAATACTATCTGAGCATTATTTATAGAGACAGCTCTTCGGGCACATTTGTATGCAGGCTCAGATTCTAAATTTATTAATGGATTTACAGGAGAAGCTGGGGCTGACCTATTTTTTCATATCCCACGACCTTTCTGTGGTACGCCATATCAGCCATCGAATTGCGGTAATGTATTTGGGGCACATCGTAGAAATGGGCGATAGGAACGAAATTTTCTCAAACCCCAAACACCCTTACACACAGGCACTTCTAGACGCCGTCCCCACACCCAATCCCGAACTAGAAGCCAAACGGCCAGATAAATTAATCGCTGGTGAGGTGCCAAGCTTACGTAACCCACCAAGTGGTTGCCGCTTCCATCCTCGCTGCCCAGTGGCGATGCCAGAATGCAGTGAAGTAAGGCCTGATTGGATACAAGATGGAGCGACAAAAGTAGCCTGCCATTTATATAAAGGGAATTGACTTATGCTGACTACATTAACAACTTTCTCGGAAGACCTTAATTAGAGGAATTCCGATAACCAAAAGGGCTTCTACGCCTGACCCGATTAACTTCAAAAATAAAAAAATAATATGCCAGGCCTCGATAATCATCCAGAAATGTTCGACCTTAGAATGTCGGGAAATGCCAAACCTCTTTTAGAAAAAGTGAAAGACTTTATCGCAGATGAGGTAGAGCCAGTAACTCGGAAGTTTCACGAACTCGGAGAAGGCCGTGCCGAACGTTTTTCTTACGCACCGGGGCAACTCGAAATCCTAGAGGGACTCAAAGATAAAGCCAAGGCGAATGGACTTTGGAATTTCTTTTTGCCCGACGACGAAACCGGGCAAGGACTTAAAAACCTGGACTATGCCTATATTGCGACCGAGCTAGGGAAGAACCGTCTCGCCTCAGAGAGTCTCAATTGTTCAGCACCTGATACCGGAAACATGGAAGTCCTCGAACGGGTGGGTACGCCGGAGCAAAAGGAGCAATGGCTCAAACCACTCCTGGCTGGAGAGATTCGTTCGGCCTATGTAATGACGGAACCCGATCTCGCATCCTCAGATGCGAAAAATATATCGTGCCAAGCCGTTCTCGAAGGCGACGAATGGGTTATCAATGGAGAAAAATACTATGCCTCTGGTGCCGGCGATCCGCGCTGCAAAATCATGATCGTGATGGTGCAGACCAGCCCGGACGCTAAACCGCACGAACGCCAATCCCAAATTCTTGTACCAACCGATAACCCGGGAGTTGATATCCTGGGTCCTATGCATGTGTTCGGTGAAGATGACGCTCCGCACGGTCATATGCATATACGTTTTGAGAATTGCCGAGTACCGAAGGACAACATCCTACTAGGCGAAGGACGAGGTTTTGAAATTTCACAGGTGCGCTTGGGACCCGGGCGCATTCATCACTGCATGCGATCGATTGGAGCCGCTGAAAAAGCGCTTGAATTAATGGTAAAGCGCGGATTGACCCGGGAGGCATTTGGCAAGTCCATCGCCCGGCTCGGTAAGAACGTAGAGATCGTTGCGAAAGCACGCATCGAAATCGAAGCCATGCGCATGATGGTGTTGAAGGCAGCAAAAGCGATGGACGTTCTAGGCAACTCGGAGGCAAGAGTATGGGTGAGTGCCATTAAGGCGATGGTGCCCATTCGTGTTTGCCATATCATTGACGAAGCCATTCAGGTCCACGGTGCAACGGGTATCTCCCAATGGACACCTCTAGCCAACATGTATACACAGCAACGAACGCTACGTCTGGCAGATGGACCCGATGAAGTTCACTGGTTTGTGGTAGGCCGCGCCGAGCTGAATAGTTGGGCAGAGGAAGCCAAGGGGTATAACCCAAAAGAGGATTACATGGCTGGCTTGGAAAAACAGACAGTATTTGAAGGTCCTTGAATAGGCATCGGCCCCATAACGAGGTTTAACCATGCCCATTGAATTTGATTCCCTGCCGCTAAGGCTTTTTGTGAAGGGTCGTGAACTTGCGTGGCACCCTGCGCGGATCGACATGAGCAAGGACAAGGAGGATTGGCAGGCACTAACGGATGAAGAGCGGGAAATCCTACTTCAGATGATCATCGGCTTTCTGATCGGTGAACGTGCCGTGGCACACGACCTCGCACCGCTCCAGCTTGCCCTGCGTACTGAGAAGGGCCGGATGGAAGAAGAAATGTATCTCACGGCACAAACGTTTGAGGAGTCGGTTCATGTGACCTTTTTTCAGCGTTGGCTCGATGAGGTCATTCCTGATCAGCGTCACGGCCGCGTGCCTCTGCCAATGATGGATGAGCAAGGGTATCGTTTGATCGGCATAGAAATGCCCGAAGCTATGCAAGCGCTCAACACAGACAAGTCGCCAAAAGCACAGCTAAAGGCTTCGATTGCCTATCACATCCACGTTGAAGCGATCAGCGCCGAGGTCGGATACAAACAGATTTACGGTTCTTGTGAGCCACGCGGCATACTGCCCGGCTTGATTGAAGGTATTCACAATGTCCAGCGCGATGAAGTCCGTCACATCGCATTCGGTCTTTATTTCTGCCAGCGACTGTTGCGAGACAATCCGGAATTGGAGTCGGTCTTCATTGAGGAGATGGAACGACTTAAGCCTATAACTTTCTTCACGGCCACCGCCTTCTTTGAGCCGTACGGCGACCCGAGCCCGTTCGGAATCCGGCGCTCCGAGATCGTAGAACTCTTCGATCAACTCTACGAAAGCCGAAGTCGAATTGTCCTGGGTGGTGATCCCGTAGAAGTGTAAGCTTGGTCCGTCTTGATATTTCAGCTTCTCAAAAACCTATTGAATACAGAGTTTCGCTGCGGGCTTGCCCCTCGTAACTTGCGGTGCGCACTAGGATCCGATTGCGGCAGATAACAGGCGTTGCGAATATTTCGTCACCTAGCTGGTTTTTCGCAATGAGCTCAAGTTTGGCGGCATTGGGCTTTATAACAAAGATCTTCCCTTCCTCATTGGCATGGTAGATGTGCCCTCCCGCCAATATTGGCGAGGAGCTTTCCGGGCCTTTTGGCAATCGCTCCCGCCATCGTAAATTTCCGTCCGCCACGTCCCAGCAATGCACTAAGCCACCTTCGGCGATTCCATAAAGATGATAATCCACCAAAACCATCGACTGTTCGTAACATTTAGCAGGACTGCTCCAAATGATACTTCTTTTCTCAACGTCGATGGCCCATGTCTCGATGCCAGGATAACCACCAGACGCAAACACGACGCCGTCTTTCCATAGGACCGTATTGGCAATCAAAGGATCGCCGCCAGCCACCGACCACAGTTCGTGTCCGTTTTCCGGATTGTAGCTAGCAACACGGTCCGCACCATTGAGCACGATTTGGTTGATTCCGTTGATGTTGGCCAAAACCGGCGTCCCATGCGAAGAACGTTCCGCCGTCCGAACCGTTCGCCATACTTCCTCACCAGTATCGCAATCGAAAGCGGCGATATAACCTTCTCCCTGGCTTTCGGCAGTGACCACGACATTACCTCCAGCAAGTAATGGGGACGTTCCGTATCCGAAAGAGCGTTCCGGGTAAAACCGGCCTACGTCCTTTCGCCACAATTCATTGCCCTTCAAATCCAATGAAAACAGATGAAGCCGGTCTCCTGCCACAAAAAACACGACGTAGATTCGCTCGCCATCGCAAGCCACGCTTGGCGATGCATGGGTATTCTTTTTATGTATCTTTCCTGGCAATTTGCCTTCCAGGATTATTTTCTCCCAGAGAAGGTCGCCACTCGTGAACGAATAGCAGAGAACCGATTGTAAACCCTCCTCTTCCCTAGCCGTTGTCAGAATGATATTATCCCCCACAACAATCGGAGTCGAGTGTCCGCGGCCCGGCACAGACGCTTTCCACTTAACATGTTTCGTTTCGGACCACTCAACAGGAAGCGTTTGCCCCGCTTCAGCGATCCCATTCCCATGAGGTCCGCGCCACGAAGACCAATCGCCATCGACGGCTGCGATCGCATGGTTGAAAATAAAAGAGGCAAAAACAATGACAACAGATAACGTTTTAGATAAGCAGTTATTCATAGGGAATTTCGTGTTTCAAGAATCATAACCGTTCCGAAAATGTCACTAAAATACGACCGAAATAACAGAGCGTCGCGAACCTATTGCCATTCAATTAAAGAAACCGATAACGAGTCAGACTTCCCCCGCTCCGCTTGGAGTAGTGTACCGATCCGTGAAAAGTTCTATCGTCAATGCCCTAGAGAAAAATAATTTATTAGACAACACACTCCTCATCTTCCTCAACGACAATGGCGGCCCCATATACACGAAAGTTCAAAGTAACGGTCCACTCAAATTGGGGAAACTATTCCTATTCGAAGGAGGAGTCCGCGTCCCGATGATTGTATCATGGCCTACTAAATTGGATAGCGGAGAAGTTTTTAGTGGAGTGACAAGTTCACTCGATCTATTCCCGCCCTTTTGCGCGGCAGCTGAAGTTGAACTGCCCGATGCCCTACCTCTGTACGGTGTCAATTTACT
>Ga0114999_10002769_pt1 | contig 22616 bp, 21 predicted proteins | sample ArcticOcean_MG_C_3_FD_89820 | JGI IMG/M metagenome (GOLD analysis project Ga0114999, IMG submission 89820) | Marine microbial communities from western Arctic Ocean - ArcticOcean_MG_CB8_126 | ecosystem: Environmental > Aquatic > Marine > Oceanic | place: Arctic Ocean: Canada Basin | collected...
ACTTCAAGAATGGCAAAACTTTTACAATATGTTCAGACCACATACGGCACATGATGGGAAAACACCTTATGAAATGCTTAGATTGAAGCTGAAAACTAATTAAAACTGTAAACCATAGTCCAAGATATCACAGTTAAATATCGACCACCCTCGCCTCCACCAGCAAGAATAAATCCACCCTCCGTCTCAATTACAGCCTTCCATTGATTACCTTCGTAAGTACTCTGCCAAATTTCATCTCCATTCACATCTATTCTTACCGCAAATGTATTCCGCCCTCCGGCGCCACCTGATTGACCAACCGCAAGAAACCCTCCTGCTTTTGTCTCTAACACGGCAAAGCACTTGCCATATTCTTCATCTTCGGTTGAATAAGTTCGGTTCCATTCTATTTCACCGTCATTATCAGTTTTTATAACGGTAAAGAAGGGATAGCCTCTGGATGGCTGAAATCCGCCAAGGAGATAACCACTATTATCACACTTAATCACTGAGTGAAATTCACAACCATATGGACCTCCCTGATCCAATGGGTAAAGTCGATTTACTCTTTCTTCACCTTCACTGTTTGCAACTACGAACCAAAATCTACCTTTATTTCTCTGTTCACCGCCTCCGTGTGCATAGCCGCACATGGCGTAGCCTCCATCGTGCTGAGCAAAAATATCTGTTATCATATCTCAGTTACCATCAGCGTCATATTGATATATCTCTCTTGGCTCTGGTTGAGCGGAGGCAGGTAAAAAGCTATGGGCAAGTAATGCAAGTATTAATAAATAATGACGCATTTACAATCCTAATTTTATGTAATTATTGTAGTAAACGAAATATTATCACTCACAAATATACTGCATAATCTATTTTGATGCAAGTTAGCATAGATAAATCAACAAATTGTCATAGTGTCGTTTTTTGAATAGATATCGGCTTAGCTTTAACGATTATTCAACCTGCAATGAGTCCACAGGCGGTATGCCAAATTCTGTCTTTCTATTCAAGCTCGATTTGATTACATTTAACACTATGCCAGATATTATTAGTAAAAAACCGTATTTAGAAATTCCGAAACCGGATAAACCACTCGCCGAACGGATGCGCCCACAGACTCTTGATGAGTTTAGGGGACAGTCGCATCTGCTCGGAGAGAATGGTGTGCTGAGTCAACTAATTAAGCGCGACCGCATTCCCTCCATGATCTTGTGGGGTGAGCCCGGCACCGGCAAGACTACTCTGGTCAGAATTATCGCCAACCAAACCGGTGGCAACCTGATCCAGCTTTCTGCGGTTTCATCTGGTGTCAAGGATGTCCGCAAAGCCATCGAACAAGCCAAGATTGCTCGGGGTTTAAAAGAGCACACAATCTTCTTTATCGATGAAATCCATCGCTTTAACAAAGCTCAACAGGATGCCCTGCTCCATGCCGTTGAAAATGGGACGCTGTCGCTAATTGGTGCCACTACCGAAAATCCATCGTTCGAGGTCATCTCGCCCTTGCTCTCACGCTGTCGGGTTTTTCGCTACAATATGCTGGAGCTTGAAGATATCGAAGCCATCATTGACAATGCTTTGGCAAAGGATGAATATCTGAGCAAGCTCAACATTTCTTTCAATTCTGACTCCAAGGGAAAACTGCTAAAGTACAGTGGTGGTGATGCACGGATGGCGTTGAACACGCTGGAGATCGCGACAGAGCTTTCTCTTGATTCAGAGACTGACAATGGAGTGGTTATAACGGATGATTCCCTTGACAAGGCACTTCAGCAACGCACAGCACGTTACGATAAGGGGGGCGAATATCATTACGATGTCATCTCGGCGTTCATCAAGAGTATGCGTGGCAGCGACCCTGATGCCGCGGTATATTGGCTGGCGCGGATGATTCACGGTGGTGAAGATCCTAAGTTTATTGCTCGCCGGATGTTGATTCTCGCCAGCGAAGACATTGGCAACGCCAATCCGACTGCGCTGGTGCTGGCTTCGGCGTGTGCGGATTCGGTTCAATTTGTGGGGATGCCGGAGGCGCAGATTATCCTCGCTCAAACCGCTCTTTACCTGAGTTCATCACCAAAGAGCAACACGGCGATATCCAGCATCCTCGTGGCACTCGCGGACGTGAAGGAAGACCCCGAACGTCCGGTACCGTTGCACCTGCGCAATGCAGTGACGGGCTTAATGAAAGCGCAGGATTACGGCAAAGGCTATCAATACGCCCACAATTATCCGGGTGGAATAGCGGATCAAGTTCACTTACCCAATGGCTTGGAAGATCGGCTGTATTATCATCCGACCGAGCATGGGGCTGAGAAGGCGATTAAGGAGCGGTTGGAGGCTTGGTGGGTGAAGCGGAGGCGGGATGAAGATTAGTCGCAAGTCAAAAGTCGAAAGTCGCACACTTGTCATTCCCGCGAAACAGTCTGTCCGAGAATTCCGTCTTTGCGAGGAACGAAGAGACGAAGCAATCTCTATTCTGTATATTAACAATGAGATTGCTTCGCTTCGCTCGCAACGACGTAGTACCTTTCTTTATTCTCGGACAGACTGGAAAGCGGGAATCCAGGTTTTTATCTCGTTCCCATGCTCCAGCGTGGGAATGCATTGTGATATTAAGTCATTTTATCAGGATTATAAATTGAAAGTACAATTTCCAGGATATGAAGAGCTGGTCAACAAATTCCTAAATTTCAACTTGGAATCACTAAATGATATTTCAGATAAAATAGTAAACAAGTTTGATAATGGAAAACTTTTTCCCCCATACGTTCCATTTGTGGGAAACAATTATCAATCAACAAAGATACTCATTTATGCGATGGCACAGAATCTTGATAGAAATTTTGTATCTAAAACATATGGGAGCAATTTTTCAGAGAAACAATTGGTTGAAAGGTTGAAATATGGATGGAACCCTGTAGACTTTATTGAAAAAGAGGCTAAATTCTATAATATAAAGATTGAGCCCTATCGAGTTGGAATTTTACCATCATTAGCTGGAATTTATTCTCAAATTCATCTTAGGATGAAATTTGAGACGCTTGACGAAGTCCACAATAATATTGCTGTATCCAATTATTATAAATTCAATTATCACCAAGAGAAAACTAAAAAACAAAAATCAAAAGACATCAATCCAAACAGCTTGAATCCGGAGGATTACAAGGAGTATTTCCGTATAAATGACGAGCTGGTTAAGTTAGAATTGGACACTTTAAAACCAGAATTAATCATGCTGTTTAATGGTCGTCATAAAGAAGAAATTGGAAAAATTCACGAGGATTTTCAACTAAGATTGAAAGAATTAATGATCCATCATGGATTCGATGGAGAACAAAAAGTTGTTTAACACCCCAAGGAAGTTGGGGTAAAATCGCTTCCGAATTGGGATCCAATAATCCCCTATATGTGTTGGTAAAAAACTATATGAATGAAATTAAAAATATTCACCAGAAAGAATTAATAAAAGCACTGAAATATAAGGGCAATATCGAGGCAACAGAGATTTATTTATTAAAGTACGCAAGCGACTGGATAAGGAAGCTCACTTAATTGTTCACATTTACAACATGAATATCAAACTAATTTGAAGCTTTTAATCAGCCAATTTATCATAGGGCTATTCATTTTATGCGTGGTTAACGCCGCCGAGCCAATTCAGCTGTCGCCGGGCGAGACAGGACTGCCTCCACTGGAGCTATCCATCCCCGACACCATCAGCATCGACACCCTCGCCTCCGAGTCCGATGCCGGTCTCGACACCATCATAACATACTCAGCTGACCAAATAAACTTTACCTTCGATCCGCGCGTGACGATACTGTCTGGTGATGCCAAAGTTCGCTACCAAACCATGTCGCTCGATGCCGAGAATATCCGCATCTATTGGGACAAACACCTTCTTGAAGCCGAAGGCGGGCTCGATACATTTCGTGTGACGGTTCCCTGGACACCAAGTGAGATTGACAGCCTGACCGCTCTTATTGATATTAGTCTTATTGATATTAGTCTTACTGATAGCAGTCTCACCGATAGTGTTATTATTGATACTACTGGCAACGATTTATTGCTGATCGCCATGCCCAAGCCAATTTTCCCGCCATTAAAGCGAGATAGTGTCGCTATGGTTGGCTTTCCCGAACTCGATGACGGTAACCAGATCATTAATGGAACGCAATTGTCCTATGACATGAAGACCCGACGCGGAAAGGTTATCGAGGGCGTGACGGACATGATGGATGGTCATTATTATGGCGAACAAATAAAAAAGGTGGACGACAAAGTATATAATATTCGCTCAGGATATTTTACCAGCTGCGAATTGGAAGAGCCCCACTATCGGTTCTGGAGCCGTGATATGAAGCTCATCATGAAAGACAGAGCCATCTCCCGCCCGGTAGTTTTGTACTTCGACCGAACACCAGTGATGATCTTGCCCTACGGTGTGTTCCCCACCAAAGGCGGGCGACACTCGGGAGTCATCATTCCCCGTTATGGTGAATCGGGCTCGCAAGGCAGATATTTCAACAACCTCGGCTACTATTGGGCTCCCAACGACTACCTCGATGTGCGCACCTCAATGGACTATTATGAGCGATTCGGCTTCCTTTTTCGAGGGGACTTCGGATATACAAAAAGATATAAATATAATGGTGGCGTATCAGGCTCGATGACAAATAAACAATTTGGAGACCGTGTTGACCGCAGTTGGGATGTAAAATTGAATCACAAACACACGCTGAGCCCAACAATGTCACTGAACGCAAACGGGTATTATGTTTCGGATGATAAATACATAAAAAATGTATCGCAAAATCAGCTCGAACGGTTGAACCGAATAATTCGCTCAAATGCCACGCTAAACAAACGCTGGGCGGACACACCCTACAGCGCAACCATCAATGCGAGCTATACCAAATACCTCGACACCGGAGCAATCGATCAATCTTTCCCTAAGGTCGCTTTTACACGAAGCAGATCCCAAATGATTCCTGCCCCAGAACATACCGACAAGGATGATTTGAAATGGTGGAACAAGTTTTATTATCGTTACGGTAACACAGGCGAGATCAGGAAAAAAGTTCGTGTCATAACCGAAATTAGCTCATCAATTATTGACGACTCGTTGACTACCATCGAAGAGGAGATTGAAATCAGTCGCAGTCGTGCCGGTATTCAACACAATCTTGGATTGACCTTCACCCCCGATCCAATATATTACCTTGCCATTACACCGAGCGTCAGTTACAAGGAAACTTGGGTGGATGAGTGGAATGAATACTTTGAAAGGGAAGACGGCGTTATCGACACTGTGAAGCACAACGGACTGCCCGAGGGCTTCCGAGCCCGGCGCACATTCAATGCGAGGATAGGATTGTCCACTCGGTTGTATGGTCTATTCACACCTAAAATGTTTGGATTAGAAGCCATTAGGCACACATTATCACCAAGTGTAAACTTGACATATGTACCCGATTTCTCAGAATCTAAATGGAATTATTACGACATATTTTACGATGACATCACCGGTAAAAAAATCTATCGAGACCACTTTGCCGGAAACATATATGGAGCAACTCCAAAAACTGAGAGCAGATCTGTCGGAATCGGAGTGGGAAATCTGTTTGAATATAAAGTCAACCGAGACGGTGTAGAATCTAAGGGGCAATTATTTACACTGAACACCGGAACATCTTTCAATTTTGCCGCAGACTCCCTAAAATGGGCTAACCTAAGTAGTTCGGTTAGGATACCTGCCCTTAAGGGTGGGAAAGGGAACGGATTCTTGAGTCAAATATCCGGTGGAAATCTCAATTTCCGTGCAACTCATAGTTTTTATTCGCTGAATAAGACCACGAACAAAGCCATAAACAAATCAGCTTCAGGAGGCTTGCGCTTGCTGAATTATGATTTATCTACTTCATTCTCTATTGAGAGCTCAAAGGGGGGCAGTAAGAGGGATACTACACAATCAACCACCACGCTGTCGGAAGACAGGTTTAACAATACCATGTGGCAACCGAGCAACCTCCCATGGAAAGCTGGATTTACATTTCGTTATTCAGAAAGCCACACTAACCCGGAGAATATCACTAAATCAATCTGGGGCTCTGCCAATTTGGAGATGTCAGTAACCCAAAACTGGAAGATTTCTTACAGCTCGCGAGTTGATCTGCACAACCGTAAAGTTGTTTCCACCAACATCTCCCTCCACAGAGATCTACACTGTTGGGAAGGAAAATTTGTCTGGAATCCAACTGGCCTAAGTAAAGGATACTATTTGATAATCAATATAAAATCGTCACAGTTGAAGGACGTGAAAATAGAAAAACGTGAGGGCGGTGGCGGATTTCTTGGGCTATAGTAACCTATCCTCGTTCCCACGCTCCTGCGTGGTAAGGCTATACCAATCCCTATTCAACGTATTAACAAACAGTTTACTTTGCTTCGCTCGCTACGTCTCAGTATATCTCATATTTCTCGTACAGATAGTTATTCGATCACACGCAGGAGCATGGGAACGAGGTTAAAAAATTATATTGACTCCTTGTAATGGACAAAATTTGTAGCTATATTGTAACTTTAACTATTTACTAACCAAATTACCACTTTATGCTGGAGGAAAATCGCAATAGACTATGAGTTGAAATGAATTTTTTAGGATGTATAACTATCTTGACGTAGGGCAAAAACAATGTTACCTTATAAGCTTATGAAAAATTACAATTTTCAACGAACTATTACGTTATTTCTATGTGCGATCTTCCTGATTTATTTAGGAATTACCACAGATTTACAGGCAGAAGTCATCAGCACTGGACGCTATAGCAACGCTTTTATGAGCGACGGTGCTGGAGCGCGCGCCGCAGCTATGGGCGGATCATATGTTTCACTCAGCAACGACGCTTGGTCTATTTTTTGGAATCCAGCCGGATTGCTAAAAGCTCCTTCACGAAATGCAGGATTAATGCACAGTGAACGCTTTGAGGGTGTGGTAGATTTTGACGCTATTTCAGTTTCCTTTCCCCAAAAAGACGGCTCAATTCTCGCAGCAGGAATGCTCAGGCTTGGTGTAAATGGTATTCCGTTTACCAAGAAAGAAAATGATGATTTAGCGATTGGAGACAATAATCGTGTCCTTGTGGATAAAGTTGTCAATGAAGGCGAATATGTCCTGTTCGTCAGCCGAGCTTTTACAAATCGTTTTGGAAACTGGGGCATTACTCCCAAGGCGATTTTTAAGAATATCGGAACCGAGCATTATAGCTTTGGACTGGGGTTTGATGCTGGCTTTCAAAAACGATTGTTCAAATCCATACCGATAGATGCAGGAGTAGCCGTGCGTGATTTTGGCGGGAGCTTACTAATTTGGGATACGGGACATAAGGAAATCATCACTTCAACCGTTGTTGTCGGACTGTCGGGATTAATTCGCATCAAGGCCCTTGATGCGAAAATCACCCCAACAGTTGATCTAATTTACCGCACCGAGGTTATTGGCGACTCCGATGCCGGAGAACTTCGTGCAGGAATTGAATATCTCGTCAGGGATTTTTTTGCCTTGCGATTTGGATCAAAAGACGAAAGCCTGACCTTTGGCGGTGGAATGAACTTTAAGCCCGTATCGGTAGATTATGCATATGCAGGACATGATGACCTTGGGGACACGCACCGCGTTTCGGTTTCGATTCGGTGGGCTTCTTGGAAATAATATTTTCAAAGTATCAATTACTATCAATCGACATTAAAACTCTTTAAGTGGGATTTTTATGCTTCGTAGTATGACCGGTTATGGCATAGGTGAAATATCGGCTGATGGTCGCCGAATTTCTGTGGAAATCAAAAGCGTAAATAATCGCTTTCTTGATGTTAATTTAAGAACGCCACGTTCATTAAATCCACATGAAGGTAAGCTTAGAAAACTTATCGGTAAACGGTTATCCCGTGGTCGAGTGAGTGTGCAAGTTCTCGAAACATGGGAAAAAGAGAGTAGTCCTAAGATTAGTATAAATCTTGCCCGCGCTAAAAACTATGTTGATTCGCTACGCCAGGTGGCACGAGAACTCGACATAAACAGTGATGTCAGCCTCGATAATTTGTTGGCAACTGGTGACCTTTTCGAAAGTGAAGAGGATACTGAGTATCGGGATAAATTGTGGGAATTGACAAGCACAGCCTGTAATATTGCCTTAGACGCTTTGATTGAGGTCAGCCTGAAAGAGGGTAAAAATCTTTCAGTTGATTTGCATGAGCGTCTTGACCAAATTATTTCCGAAAGGAAAATGATTGACAAATATGCTCACGGACAGATGAAAGTTTATGCCGAGCGTTTGAAAGCTCGATTAGGTGACCTGTTTGATGATGCTCGAATTGACCCAACGAGGCTTGAAACTGAGCTGGCAATTTCTGCTGATAAGCTCGATATAAGCGAAGAAATTGTACGACTAAACAGCCATATCGATATATTTCAAGACACTCTGGACAATAAAAAGGCACCTGGGAAGGCACTTGGTTTTATTCTACAGGAAATGGGACGAGAAGCTAATACTATTGCATCGAAAAGCTGGCTAATTGAAATTTCACAATCTTCAATGCGAATAAAGGAGATTCTCGAGCAGATACGCGAGCAGGTTCAAAATATTGAGTAATCAAGGTGGGCTCACTGTTATATCAGGTCCATCGGGCGGGGGCAAGACCACTGTTATACGTGAGATACTAAAAATTCATCCTGAATATGATTATAGTATTTCAACGACAACTCGTCCACCACGTAAAAATGAAGTAGATGGCGCAGATTATCACTTCATATCAAGAAGTGCATTTGAGGAATTGATCAAACGTGATTTATTCATAGAATTCGCTGAAGTTCACGGTGAATATTATGGCACCGAACGAGATATGATTGAAAGGGAAATTGCGCTTGGAAAGCAAATATTACTCGACATTGACGTAATTGGTGGTGAAGCAATTCGTAACAATTTTAAAGAATCTATCTTGGTATTTCTCAGCCCACCCTCAGAAGAGGACTTGGAGAACAGACTTATCAACCGCTGCACAGATTCCGGTAGTCAGATTATTAAAAGACTTTCACGCTACCCCATGGAACGTGAGCGAGGGAAAAACTATCAATTCCGAATTACTAATTTGCATCTTGCGGCAACTGTAAAGGCAGTTATCGAGATTATTGAAACAGGGGAATTGAAAGAAAATGCACATTTATCTATGGTATAAAATTTATATTAAGTAGTTATTTAGTTATTTAGTTATTTAGTTATTTAGTTATTTAGTTATTTAGTTATTTAGTTATTTAGTTGTTATCAATTTTAGAAAAAAATTAATTCAGTAAAACATACGAGTACAAAAATATGGAAGAGCACGTGGAAAATTTGGGAACAGAAAACCAAGAAGAGATTAAAAAACCTGAAGACGATACAAAAGAGTCTGGCGAGGAGACTGACGAATTTAAGGGTGAGGAATATGATAAAAGTCAAGATGACAATTTAGAAGATGATTCTGACTGGTCGGAAGATGATTCCGAATTAGAGGAACACTCGGAAGGATCTATCCCCAAAACGAAAACTGTTCCAAGCGAAGAAGATATGCGACTTTCATGGTTGGTGGACGATTTTGATGGCATTACAGAAAACATTTATGAAGCCATTATAGTTGCGGGACAGCGCGCTCGACAAATAGGCAGACGACAAAAGCAAGAAATTGATGATTTAAATTCATCAATGGAAGTTGTGGACCTGATTAATAATGAGGAAGAAGAGGGCATGGAACCCGGTGTTGATCATTTTCATCATATGAAGCCGACCATGCAGGCTATGAAAGAACTGAAAAGCCAGTCGTTTACATTTTCTTATCCCGACGATGAGATTGACGACGAAGAAGAAGAGTAGGTAACTCTCAATTAATCGACAAATCATGGAATATTACATTTGTCCTTAAGCTCCAAAAGCATCGGATTGATCGTTACGGGTGGGATTGCTGCCTACAAGATATGTTATCTCGTACGGCAAATTAGAGCATTTGGTGGCAAAGTAGATATTACTATGACTTCCGCTGCGACAAATTTCATCACGCCGCTTTCATTAGCAACACTTTCTGGAAATCCGGTTAATTGCGATCTTTTTCCACAGGAAGACCATAAAAACCCGATACATCTTGAGATCGCCGGTGATTGTGATATTCTCCTGATTGCTCCTGCCACAGCAAGCTTTATTGGTAAGCTTGCCAATGGAATCGCTGACGATTTGGCAACTTGCGTTGCCATGGCATTTGAAGGTAAAATATTAGTCGCTCCTGCAATGAATCCCCGAATGTGGGAAAATCCCGCTGTGCAAGCTAATATTGCAACATTGGTTGAGCGGGGAGTAATAATAGTGGGACCTGAAGAAGGTGAAATGGCAGGGGTCAACGAAAAAGCTGGCATTGGCAGAATGAGTGAACCGGATATGATCATTGAACACTTATTTAGGCATATGGAAGATCAACATATTTTGGACGGTTATAAAGTTCTGATTACATCAGGACCTACGCGCGAAAAAATTGACCCTGTGCGCTTCGTAAGTAATTATTCAAGCGGCAAGATGGGCAATGCTTTGGCTGATCAAGCATTCAAAATGGGCGCAGATGTAACCATGATACGTGGCAAAGGCAGCACCGCTGTGCCTTCCCTGACCGCAAAAATATTGGATGTTGATTCTGCGGCTGAAATGTTTAATGCGGTGAAGCAAGAGTTTTTCGATAACGATTTACTCGTACTGACCGCTGCTGTTTCGGATTGGACAATTGATAATCCCGCAGTAGAAAAGATAAAAAAATCTGCCGGAGCACCGGTAATATCATGGCAAGAGACCGAAGATATTGCAAATTGGGCTGGATTGAATCGTAAAAAGCAGGTGCTCGTTGGCTTTGCACTGGAAAATTCTGATCATCAGGCAAGAGCAGAAAAAAAACTCAAGGATAAAAAGCTGGATATTATTGCACTTAACGACACCTCCCTTAGTCACTCAGAATTTGGAGGCGACAGCACTCAATTGACAATATATTCCAATGATCGTCAACCCGATCAATTCCCGGTTTGCACAAAAAACGTGGCTGCAAGGAAATTATTGGAATTAGCCGCAGAGTATCTTCCTGAAAAACTCCACAGTACATAATACAGAATGGATAAATCAGACATATTGAGCTATCTCGATCAGGTGTCAGAATTCGAGGGTGAAATCATCCTTGAAAGACCACTGACAGAAAACACCAAACCGGTTCCCCTTGTGCCCAATGTAAATATACTTAATAAGCTAAACGATCTCAGCAAGATCGCTAGTACTTGTGAAAAATGTGTGCTCTGCCAGACAAGAACCAATGTTGTATTTGGTGTGGGAAATCCTGAAGCAAGGTTGATGTTTGTTGGCGAGGGTCCCGGTGCTGATGAAGACCGCAAAGGCGAACCCTTCGTGGGACGGGCAGGACAATTGCTCGACAAGATGATCGTGGCTATGAAGTTTCAGCGCAAAGATGTTTACATCGCTAACATAGTCAAGTGCCGCCCCCCTGAAAATCGTAATCCGCTTCCTGACGAGGTCGCTAACTGTTTTCCATATTTAAATCAGCAGATTGAAATTATCGATCCTGATGTTATCGTGACTCTTGGCTTAGTTGCTGCAACAAATTTACTTAAAATCGAAACAAAGGTATCAGTAAAATCACTTCGTGAAAAAGTTCATAATCTTAATGGAAGACCAATGGTGGTTACCTATCATCCTGCTGCTCTGCTCAGATCATCAAAGTTCAAAGCTCCCGCATGGCAAGACTTGCAATATGTTATGAAAATGCTCTCTGGTGAAATATCATGGAAAGCGGAAGTATAAAAAAATGGCACAAACAAAGGATAAAAAGGACAATTGGAAGGGTAAAAAGCAGAAGTTTGAAACTGAAGGCAGACTTCCACCTATAAGCCTGGAAATGGAGCGTGCCTTGCTCTGCTCTTCTCTAATTGACCCGACCGCATTCGCACGAGTAGCTGACCTGGTAAAGGAAACAGATTTCTACGATCGTCGTCATGTTCTGATCTTTGAAGCCATGGCAAATCTTTTTAACAAGGCATCGCCCATTGACGCATTGATGGTTAGCGAGGAGCTTGAAAGCGATAAAAATCTTGAAGCTGCTGGAGGCGATGTTTATCTTGCTGAGCTTACAAACGAAATTGCAACTGGTGTTAATGCTGAACACTATGCCAAGGTCGTGCGCGACAAATCTGCATTGCGCAGCTTGATTCAGAGTGCTACTGGAGTAATCATTGATGCCTATGAAGCACCCGAAGCATCTGAAATCATTGATCGCACACTCGCTGAACTGTTTGAGATTCACTCACGAGGTCATGTTGGTGGATTCCAGTCCATGGACACAGTGCTGAACATGACCCATGCTTATTTGGACAAATTTCACGAAAGTAGCGGTGAGTTAACTGGGGTTGGCTCTGGATTCCCTGAATTGGATGTATATACTTCCGGCTTTCAACCGGGAGATTTAGTAGTTATTGGCGCAAGACCTTCGATGGGGAAAACGGCTTTCAGCCTTGACCTCGCACTTAATGCCTGTCTGATGCACAAGGTTCCAGTTGCATTTTTTTCTTTGGAAATGGCTTCCATGGCAATAGCCATGCGACTGCTGGCATCACATGCGAGAATAAATCTTCATAAGCTTAGATCTGGAAAACTTAGCGACCGTGATTGGGGAAAGCTGTCTGGGGCAACTGGTGAATTGTCAGAATCAAAACTGTTTATAGATGACACAGGCACACTTGGTCTGATGGAGATTAGGGCTCGAGCACGTCAACTAAAACAACAACACGACATCGGGCTGATATTTATCGACTACCTCCAGCTTATGAAACCGCCAAAAGCCAATAGCCGTGAACAAGAAATCGCCCAGATTTCACGTGGTCTAAAGGGACTTGCCCGTGAACTGAATATTCCGGTAATAGCCCTTTCACAGCTATCCAGAGCCGTCGAACAACGCGGCGGGGACAAGCGACCCCAACTCGCTGACTTGCGTGACTCGGGAGCAATCGAACAAGACGCTGATGTAGTTATGTTCATCTATCGCGAAAAACAGTACCGTGATGCCAGTGACGAAGATGGTGAACCAGTGGATAATACCGCTGAAATTATTATTCGTAAACAGCGAAATGGTCCTACTGGCACAGTAAAATTGACCTTTATATCAGAGTTTGCAAAATTTGAATCGCAGGCAGATTCTGCCGCAATCGCAACCGCTGAGGTATATGGAGCTGAATATGATGAATCTTCTGACGATGCTCCGTTTTAATTAAATTCCAAATAACAATTTGACTTATAATAGAAAGAAATCTTTATGCTAACAGCATTTATAGCAATGGCAGGACCACAACAAGGTGGTGCTGGAGGGGGAGGATTTGTCGCATTCCTCCCCATGATATTAATTATATTAATTATGTATTTTCTCATCTTGCGACCGCAGATGAAGCGTCAAAAAGATCATCAGGAAATGCTAACTAAAGTAGCCAAGGGTGATCGAATTGTTACTTCAGGAGGATTACATGGAACTATTCTCAAAGTAAATGAGAAAGATAAAACTCTAACTATCACTGCAGGAGACAATATAAAGCTCGTTGTTGACAGGTCTGCGGTTGCTCGTAAAGTAGATCCCACTAAAACTACATTTGGAAAAGCTAAGAGTTGAAAATTGCATTTTTTGGCAACCCACAATTTGCAGTTCCAACATTTCAAGCTCTCATCGCCAGCACACATCAAATTTGCTGTGTGATTACCGGACCGGACCGCAAAGCTGGCAGGTCACAAAAAATTCAATTCTCGGCAGTGAAACAAATAGCTTTGGAACAGAACCTTCCCATTCTTCAGCCTGAAGACCTTAATTCAACTAATTTTCTCTCGGAATTGGATGGATTTAAGCCAGAAATTGGAGTGGTGGTGGCTTACCGGATACTACCGCGGGAAGTGTTCACAATTCCACCCATGGGATGCGTTAATCTTCACCCTTCCATGTTACCTGACTTACGAGGTGCAGCACCGATAAATTGGGCATTGATTAGAGGTTACCAAAAATCAGGAATTTCAACTTTTCTGATCAAAGAGAGAGTCGATGCTGGTTCAATATTAATACAAGAAGAAGTTGATATATTTCCAGAGGACGACGCTGGAAGCCTTTCAGAGCGATTATCCATTCGTGGTGGCAAGCTGATTATCGAGAGCCTGGATAGGCTGGAGGCTGGCAATTTGGTTCCATCACCGCAAACAGGCAAGCCTACTCGCGCACCAAAGTTGACTGATGAAACTCGACAGATAAGCTGGGACAAGCCTGCCGAAGAGATTCACAACTTGGTCAGAGGCCTCTCGCCAATTCCTTGTTCATATACCTTTCTCGGTTCAAAACGACTAAAAATTTATGGATCAAGCGTTGATTCGAGTACTTCAATAAAAGTTCCTGGAACTGTGATAGGATACAATGATAATTCGTTACAAATCAGCACTGCCAATGGTACGCTTTGTATCACTGAGCTTCAATTAGAGGGTAAACGAAAGATGACCGCAGAGGAGTTTAACCGCGGAAACCCTATTCCGGCAGGAACACTTTTGGGGAAAATATAGTTACACTCATAGTATGATAGCATTAACCAAAGGTAAATAGATGTTTTTTCCATTTGATTCTACGATTATCCTATTGCTCCCTGCCCTCGCAATGGCATTTTGGGCACAGGCAAAAGTTAAAAGCACGTTTAAGAAGTATAGCAAGGTTCACTCTGCCTCAGGTCTCACTGGTGAGAATGTTGCACGGAAGATTCTCGATCAAAAGGGGCTTTACGATGTGAAAATCGAGCCTATAAGGGGCTCGTTGACAGATCACTATGATCCTTCCACTCGGACGGTAAGACTTTCTGAACCGATATACAATGAAACATCAGTAGCTGCGCTCGGGATTGCTGCCCACGAGACGGGACACGCTATCCAACATTCGGAAGATTATTCTTTTTTGCGCTATCGTCATGCGCTACTTAAACCTGCCAATCTTGGTTCAATGATGGCATTCCCCATGTTTCTTATCGGCATGTTTGTTTCCTACGGACCGCTGATGACATTGGGAATTATTCTATTTACAGCAGCACTGGCATTTCAGGTCGTAACGCTCCCCGTTGAGTTTGATGCTTCACGCCGCGCACTGGTCAACTTGCGCAATACTGGTCTTATGGCGGACTCGGAAGTATATCAGGCACGTAGCATGCTTACTGCTGCTGCTTGGACATATGTTGCTGCAGCAACGATGGCACTTTCAAATTTGATTCGACTGCTAATATTGCGTGACTCTTTTGATTGATAATGGTCCTATTACAAATCTTTAGGGCTGTCAACAGATTGTGTGTTGGCAGCCCCATTTTTTTTTGTTAGTTTGTGCAACAGTCTTGATAAATAGGACTTGATTTGATAAAACCTTAAAGTGTAAAAACAGAAACTAAATAGAATTGCAATCAGGAAATAAACCAATAAGAAGGCGCAAGAAAACTTTCGGTGCAAAATCGATAGACAAGGGAGGTTCAAGTAATCGCTCTGAGGTCGATTCTCGAGATAACACTGAACAAAAATCGCCTTACATGAGCGTCAAAAAATTCACAGCGAGAAAAAAGACTGTGAGCAGAAAGACTCTGATAAGAAGAACCCCGCGTGAATCGGCTGTATTTGTCATCTCCAAATGGCTGCGGAGTATGGTCAGGATCGATTTTCTGGTTGATGATATCATCGGAAAATATGGCTGGAGCCAAAAGGATAAAAACTTATTCTATGAACTCGTTTACGGCACGGTTAAATGGCAAGGCAGACTTCAATGGATCTTGAATCAGCTGACAGATAGATTTGATAACAATCCAGAAACTGCTCGTGCCGCTGCATACATTGGCGTATATCAATTGTTATTCCTTGACCGAGTCCCCGATTTTGCGGTCGTACACTCCATTGTCGAAATAGTAAAGGACAAGCACGATCAGGCAACAGCAGGATGGATAAACGCTCTACTGCGTCGAATCTGTCGCGAAACCGAAATATGGACAGAGATATTACCGGAAACGACTGATAGATTTGAGAAGCTTTCGGTTGAGTATAGCTTTCCTGATTGGATGATTGAAAGGTGGTCAAAACAACTTGATAAGGATCAGCTTAGGGAATTCTTAGGCTGGAACAATCGTAGCCCCGAAGTGGTTTTTCGGATCAACACTCAACAGGCTGATCTAAAAAAGGTAATTGGATTCTTAGAGAAGGATGAAATTGCCCATCGTGTTTCAGAGTTTGACCCTTCATACATTATTCTAAAACACAGCGGAAATATCAGTAAAGTCGAATCGGTGCGTAAGGGATTGGTTGTAGTACAGGATCATGCACAGGGTATCCCTGCAATATTGTTAGACCCACAACCTGGCGAAATAATCCTCGATCTGTGTTCAGCACCTGGCGGAAAATCCGGGCACCTCGCCGAGCTTTGTCCACAAGCAGAGATTATTGCTACCGACAAATCTGAAGATCGCTTGATTAAAGTTAATGATCTGGTTGACCGGTGTCAATATGATAACCTTAAGGTAAAACAGTACCAGGAGATCCTGTCTTCATCCACAAAATATGATGCCATTTTGATTGACGCTCCCTGCACTGGCACCGGCGTAATGGCACGTCGTCCTGATTTACGATGGAGGCAAGCCCCAGGCGATGCAAAAAAAATGGCGGGGATACAAAGACAGCTATTACGCTATGCTTCCGAGAGATTAAAAATAGGTGGTAGGATAGTTTATAGTACCTGTTCGGTCGAGCAAGAAGAAAATGAAGTTATCGTGGATGAGTTTCTCAGTCAACATTCAAACTACAATGTCGCTGATGGAAAATCTAAATATTTCGATAAAGAGTATTGCAAGAATGGCAGGATAAGGGTTTTTGGACCAGAAATAAAAGGCGATGGGATATTTGCGGTTGTGATGAGGCGGCTGAAATAGCACTGGATACCCTCTCTGAAGAAAACAATACCAAGTCCAAAAAAGGTAATAAAAGAAAGATATTTGCAGCTTGGATTAATGGAATTATGGGCTTGCTGGTCATCGCATTTGGCGCATTTTGGCTAATCATTTTTATAGATCGGATAATAATGCCGACCATAGTTCGTGGCGATCTTGAGGTTGAGGTGCCCGATTTGCGTTCGTTGTCGATTTCTGAAGCAATGCGACTATGTGAAGATATTGGTGTTGAAATCGTACAGGGCAGGATTCGAGTGGATAATAGCCATCCTCGCGGCACGGTACTCGATCAGAATCCCCATTACGGTGCTGTGGTCAAGCCCGGTAGGCGGATTGTGGTCATATTAAGCACACGTGAGCAGTTAATTTTATGCCCGGATATCATCAGCATGTCGCCGCGTGAAGCACGCTTGATCGCCGATTCATCTGGCTTGCAGGTTGCCGAGAGCCAGTTACGATATGTTCACTCAAAACTCGTTCCTGCAGGTGTAGTATTAGAACAATCACCAAGCTCAATGACCGGCATGATGCGCGGGGACTCAATATCGATTACCGTCAGTCTCGGGATATTACCGGAGAATATCGTAGCACCAAATTTAGTTGGCAGAAATTTTGAAGAACTCGAATTTGTATTAGCACAAAATCGGCTGCAAATGGGAAGAATCACACGCTATCCGGATAAATCAGCCCGAACGGAACAGATTCTTTCACAACAACCAGTTCCAGGAACGAAGATGAGTGCTGGTGAAAAAATGCATTTTAACATCGCAATTATACCATCAGCAAAGTCAATTCCTAACATTGAGTAATGTAATTATCCCATTTATTAATTAACTCTCTCGATACAAATGAAAAAAGAATTATTTATGAATATTAAAATATCACCTAGCCTGCTTTCAGCAGATATGTCGCGACTGCTTGATGATGTTCAACTTATTGCTGAACAAGCTGAATATGCCCATTGCGATGTGATGGATGGTCATTTTGTCCCCAACCTGACATTTGGATCACCTGTAATTAAGGCACTTAAAAAGCATGATATTATGCCGTTAGACGTCCACCTGATGATTGAGACACCCGGCAAATGGATTGATGACTACCTCGTTAACGCCAAATTGGGAGCTGGTGACTTTCTAACTTTTCACATTGAAGCCGAAGATGATACCGCTGAAACACTGCGCAGAATTCGATCTGCAGGAGTCCGACCGGGACTCGCTGTAAAACCTGGTACATCGTTGGAGGCGATCAAGCCGTATTGGGAATTGATAGACCAGGTATTAATCATGACCGTAGAGCCCGGATTTGGTGGACAAAGTTTTATGGCGGATATGCTTCCGAAAATATCCGAAGCTTGCTCACTAATTAAACCAAACCAAATAATTGGAGTTGACGGTGGAATCAGCCCAAAAACTGCTGGTCTGGTTGCCGAAGCTGGTGCGGACTTACTCGTTGCTGGTGGAGCAATATATGGTACTGATGATCCATTGACAGCCATAAATAATATTCGAAAAGCGGCTTTAGCTGGTTTTGAAAAAGGAAAATACTAACACCTTGTCGCACTCTATTTACTTTGTTTGGAAATAACGGAATTAATACCTACTGGCTTCTGGGACTAATTCCACTGGCAGCATATTTAGGGATCTCCCTATACCTATATTTCTACCAAGCCAGTATGATTTATTTCCCGGACAGAGTTATGTCAAAATCTCCACACGATATTGGCCTTGAATATGAATCCGTTGATATCGAAACATCCGATGGTGTCCAAATCAATGGTTGGTATATTCCATGTGATAATTCTCGAGGAACAATACTCTTCTGCCATGGCAACGGGAGTAACATTTCAGGCAGACTTGATACTATCAATATCTTCCAGAATTTGGGATTTACTACATTTTTATTCGACTATCGAGGGTATGGAAATAGCCAAGGCAAACCCAACGAAAAGGGTACATATCGCGATGCAGAGGCAGCCTATGATTATTTGATAGATCAAAAATACCTTAACCCAAATCATGTAATTATTTTTGGAAGGTCACTCGGCGGTGCAGTTGCAGCAAATCTTGCTACAAAGAGAATCCACCAAGTGTTAATTCTTGAATCTACATTTACTTCTATCATGGATATTGCGAGGAATATATATCCAATATTCCCAGTCAGACTAATCAATCACATCCGATATGATACCATAAACTGTGTCCGCAAATTGGATACGCCTCTGCTTTTGGTTCATTCAACCGAAGACGATAGAATTCCGTTCTCACACTCTGAAAAACTATTCGAGGTCGCTGATCAACCTAAATCATTTCTCAAAATAAGTGGCGATCATAACGAGGGATTTCTCACATCTGGAATTAGCTATATTAATGGACTAAATGATTTTCTCAATAAAAATGGTTACTAACCAAAAATTACTCATATTGGAAATCTAACCTGTACGATACAATACTAAATTTCCCACTGTTCGGAGAGTTGCTTGCTTTATTAACGGCAATTGTCTGGGCTTCTTCCGTTATACTTTTTCGCAAAAGTGGTGAGTCGGTTCATCCTCTCGCTCTCAACTTTTTCAAAACTGTGTTGGCCGCATTGTTGATGTTCCCGACTTTATGGTTAATACAGCAAGAATTAATTCGCGATGTCCCAATTAGTGATTATATGTGGCTGATAGCGAGTGGAATACTCGGAATCGCTTTTGCCGATACGCTTTTTTTTAAGAGCCTGAATTTACTTGGTGCCGGTGTAATCGCAATTGTAGATTCACTTTACAGCCCATTCGTTATAGTAGTGTCCTTATTGTGGCTTGGTGAAATTATGACCGGCATTCAGTTTGTCGGAACCGCCTTGATTATTTCCGCACTTCTTACGGTTACCCACACTAAAGGAAGGGCCTCACTGCCACTAAAGGATTTACTGCTCGGTCTGTTTTGGAGTTCGTCATCACTCGCTATGATGGCAGTGGGGATAGTGATGATAAAGCCGTTATTAGAGCGAACACCGCTGCTCTGGGCACTCGAAATCAGGTTACTGTCTGCGGCGATTGCCTTAACCGTAATATTAGCTTTCAACCGTGAGCGTAGAGAAATAATTAAGACTCTTAATATGCAAAGGCAATGGCGGTTTACGCTTCTTGGTTCATTCTTGGGGGCATATCTTTCCACCATTCTTTGGATGGGTGGAATGAAGTTTACCAAGGCATCGGTCGCCGGTGCCCTGAACCAAACCGCTAACATATTCATTTTTATATTCGCAGCTATCTTTCTGAAAGAACCAATAACAAAAGTAAGATTGTTAGCGATAATACTGGCTATTGGAGGGGCATTTATGGTGTTTTTTGGGGGGATTTGATTCACTGCAGATTTCGCGGATTACTCAGATTGTTCATTCTAACAGTAAAGTCTTATACTGGAGATAATCTGTGCAAATTGCGAAATCTGCTGTGATTAGTGTGTTGCAATTTAACTTACAAAGACTGGATTCTGGATCAAGTCCAGAATGACGAGATGGGTTTTATATCCCGTAAACCGGATACAGCTTGCCCTTCAAATAATTAATCAAATCCACTGAGTCAAGATCTCTGCCCGTAACCTCTTTTGTCAGTTGCTGTGACATGAATCGTCTGCCTTGAGTGTGGATTTTTTCTGTCAACCAATTACGCAACTTAGAAAACTCGCCAACCCTAAACATCGCATCCAAATCACCAATCTCTGATTCAGCCTGTGCATAAAACTGTGCTGCATTCAGCGTTCCGAGTGAGTAAGTTGGGAAATATCCGAACAGCCCCGCTCCCCAATGTACATCCTGCATACAGCCCTGTGAATCATCAGGCACATCAAGATCAAAATACTTATTAAAGTTTTCATTCCAGTATCCGGGCAAATCTTCGACCTTCAAATTGCCTCTGATTAGCTCTCGCTCAATTTCAAAGCGTAATAGTATGTGCAGATTATAGGTCAACTCGTCGGCTTCAACCCTGATGAATGACGGCTTAATTTCGTTTATCGCACGATAAAAATCATCCAATTTCACACCGTTAAGTGCTGTAAAATATTTCTGCGCAGTTGGGTACCAGTGTTCCCAGAAAGCCATACCGCGAGCGACGTTATTTTCCCACATTCGTGACTGTGATTCGTGAATTCCCATCGAGACAGACTCGCCCAAGGGTGTGGCGTAATATTCAGCGAGCAGATTTTGCTCATACATGGCGTGTCCAGCTTCATGGATGACACCGAACAATGCCCCGTTTAGATACTTAGGATAATAGCGCGTAGTGATACGGAGGTCATTGGGACCCAATCCGGTCATAAATGGATGTGCGGTCACGTTAAGGCTGCCGCGGTCAAAGTCGTAACCTATTCCGGCGGCAACTTCCTTGGCGAAAGCTTCCTGTTTGTCAATCGGAAAGTCCTGATACAAAATCGTTGAATCTGGTTTGTTGGTAGCGTCCGATATTTTCTGGAGCATTGGTACCAATTCATCGCGCAGGCTGTTAAGCGTAATTTCCAAATCGCTCGAAATCGCTCCCGGCTCAAAGAGATTAAGCAGTGCATCATACGCCTCGGTAGTGTATCCAAAACACTCGGCTTTCTGTCGCTGTAGTTCGACAACCTTTTCAAGATGTGGTTGAAAAATTGAGAAATCTTTTTTCGAGCGAGCATCCATCCAAGCATGCTGCGACAGAACAATAGTTTTTGACATCTCTTCCACCAGCGATTGTGGAAGTTTTACCCCGAGATCGTAATCCTTACGCCATTCTCGGACGTTTACTGATTGGGGATCAAGTTTGTCACCCTCGAAACCAGCGGTCTCGAGTTCGGCGAGCAAGTCACCGATGCGTGGGTCTGTGCTCTTGCTGTGTGCCAAACCAGAAAAATATGCAGTTTGGTCACCTCTATACTCTGCTCCTTCGGTGGGCATATAGGTCTGTTCATCCCAGCCGAGCAAGGCTAATATCGAATTTATAATAGAGATCTCCTTGTTTATAGAGATCAGTTCGTCGTATGCTTTATTATTATCAGTCAATTTATCGTTCCTATTTACAATTGAGGCTAATTTATTGCGACTATCAATTTAATTTGGATTTTGCTATATTGATAGGCACGAAATAGGAAATGTGGTTGTATTAGAGTGGAATGACATAAATACTAACCAATTCAAGCTACGAGATAACAGAAAAATGAATGATAATTTAACTGTAACGTTGCTGTGTAGTGTGTTGATAGCCTTTTCAATTGCTTTCGCCCAAACAGAAATCTCGGGTGAAGTGTCCGGTGAATGGAACGCTGAGGGTAGTCCGTACATAGTGCTGGACTCGACCTGGGTGCCGGCGGGTGAAGAATTGCACATCCTTGAAGGTGTGACAGTGCGGTTCGCTGACCAGACCGGGCTCTATGTGCACGGGGTCATGTCAGCTATCGGTTCCGAGGAGGACTCTGTTCACTTCACTACGATTGAAGAAGGTGGTTGTGATATTTTGGACTATGGTTTACAGTTTTAATTAGTTTTCAGCTTCAATCTAAGCATTTCATAAGGTGTTTTCCCATCATGTGCCGTATGTGGTCTGAACATATTGTAAAAG
>Ga0114999_10002770_pt1 | contig 22606 bp, 38 predicted proteins | sample ArcticOcean_MG_C_3_FD_89820 | JGI IMG/M metagenome (GOLD analysis project Ga0114999, IMG submission 89820) | Marine microbial communities from western Arctic Ocean - ArcticOcean_MG_CB8_126 | ecosystem: Environmental > Aquatic > Marine > Oceanic | place: Arctic Ocean: Canada Basin | collected...
CTAAATACTAAGAAGGTAAAAACAGAAAGTGAGGGCAGCGAGGTATTTACTGGAAGGCTTATCCCTTGGCTTCCGGAATATGCTCAGAGGCTCGGTGTTGTTCATGTCGAACCTGATGGAGCAACTATCTATCCGGTAGAGTCAGAGCACCATGACTATCTGTACGAAACATACCGGTCAGCTTGTGGGATCAAGAATTATATGAGTGCTGTGGATACATGGAAAAAGAAACCGAAGATCAAAATTTTTGAATCAACCATTTCCTATGGAGGGAAAATAAATGACTGAAAGATTAGAGGAGTTAAAGAAAGCTGGAAAACAAGAGATTAAAACAGCCGGTTCGGGAGGGGCGAATCCGCCATGGGTAAATTGGGGGGATGAACCAAATTGGGTTGAGGTTAAGCCTCAGACATTTTTTGAGTCAAAGTATGGATTATGTGCCGAGATGCTGGTGACTACCTGCCACGATGAGAAAGCCTTAGAGGCCCGTGGGACAGGGGAAGATGGTAATGACTATACTATCACAGTGGCTCCAGGCTTAACTGTCAATATGGGGCTCTATAGTGCGACCTTAGAAGGGAAGATCTCCACTGCTGATCTGGGCAAAAGTTTTTATATTGGTTTTGAGGGATGGGGGGAAAGTAGAGCAAAGAACAGATTTAGATTGTTTTCTGTTGTACCGTTGTCCGAGGAACAATCAAATGTTGAAAAAGTGGCAGAGGTTTTGGATGCCAAGGTTATAAATGATGACCTGCCATTTTAGATGGGTAGATCCAAAGAGGCACGAAACTCTCTAGGCCGGATGAAGCATACTCCCGGATCCGCTCGGGAAGTATTAGCGGCCAGCATCGGTAGTGACCCTTATAAGAAATTGGCCGAACTAACAGAATTAGGGCAATTACTAGCAGAAAGAGAAGGTGTAGCATATCAGCTGGAGAAGGAAAAAAAGTCGCTGCTTGCGACAATCGCCAGCGAGTATGCATCTGCACATTCAACATCTAATCTGAGTGAAGCCAAGTTAGATAGAATGGCTAAGGCAGATCAGAGATATATATCTCATATAAGAGGTACAGCAGAAGCTATCCGCCAGAGAGAGCAAACCAAGAATCAATTTTGGGCAATAAAGAGTGAGCTAGAATGGGACCGGACATCAATAGCACATTTGAATTCATTAACGAGGATGGAATAAATTGAAATTTGCAAGTCTTTTCAGTGGTGTAGGAGGTTTTGATCTTGGACTAGAACAAGCAGGATTAACTCCAGTTTATCAATGCGAGTTCGACAAACATTGCCAATCGGTTTTGAGAAAACATTGGCCAGACGCTTATTTAGAGGGAGATGTTAGAAATGCAAGAGGAGATTTTCTTAAAGAACTCGGAACAGACGTCCTCATCGGAGGTTTCCCGTGTCAGGACGTTTCAATGGCGGGCCATCGTAAAGGCTTGGATGGAGACCGGTCGGGATTGTGGTTTGAATTTCATCGAATCATTAAGGAAGCAGGGAGTATCAAATTCATCCTTATTGAAAACGTCTGCGGTCTATTGTCCTCTAACGAAGGAAGGGACATGGCAGTTGTCCTCAGAGGGCTGGAAGACCTCGGGTATGTCTGGGAGTTCCGGGTGCTTAACTCAGCATATTTCGGAGTTCCCCAACGAAGAAGGAGAGTATTTATCTGTGCCTCTCTGCCAAGTGCTGGAGGCGGAAGTAGATATGAGATACTACTTAAGCAAGCGAGCCGCTCAAGGGATCCTAAGGAGGGCAAGAGCGAGAAACCAGCATGTTCCTCCGAGCTTAGAGATAGCATTAACAGTGGGACACCTATACCAGGGCCAAAAGCCTTCATGCAAGACTTCACAGAGCAGTTGAATTATGTGAACGGCCATGGCCAGGTTACGACAACATTGATGAGTTGTTCTGCAGGTCATGTGGCGAATTATGTACATCACGATATTATGCCTACTCTAAACGCTTGCGGAGCCGGAACGGCCCGAACCGGCGGTCAGGCAGCGGAACAATATTTTTTTGTCGGATCTCCAGCAAGGAGGCTCACTCCAAGAGAATGTGAAAGACTTCAGGGCTTTCCGGATGACTGGACTCTGACAAGCGATTCAGGTTCTATAGTGGCGGATAGTCATCGTTATAAGATGATGGGGAATGCTGTTACTGTACCGGTTGCTAAATGGATAGGAGAAAGATTATTAGAGGCAGTGGCTAAATGAAAACATTAAAACAAAGGCAAAGAGAGAAGCAAGAATTTTTATTCAAAAAGCATTTTTTTTCCAAGCATAGGGTCAGGTTCATAAAAAACCTAAGATGCGAGGTGACCGGTGGATTTAACTGTGTCAATGCTCACATGAAATCCAGAGGAGCCGGTGGAAATTATAGGGATATTGTACCGCTGTCATGGGAGTGCCATACGGATTTTGATACCATGCCCATGGAGAAATTTCAGGAAAAATATGGACGAACCAAAGATAGTGTGAGGAGAAGAAGGGCGTACTACCAGAGATTATGGAAAGAAGAAGCCTCTAGAAGGGAGGAGGCTGGTGAAGCATGGAAATAATATGAGCAAGCTATTCGGTTTTGTACTTTTATTTGTAGTAATTATATGGGCCTGGTTTGAGGCAAATAATGACAATCACTTAGGAGGTAAATAATGGATAAGCTGGAAATAAATATAGAGGAAATAAGATTGGACATCGAAAGAGGGCAAGCCCACATGAAAGAGGCAGAGGGTCTTATAGAATTACTCCGCAATCAGTTACAAGAAGCAAGGACGAAACTCGTAGCAATGAAGCTAGAGAGCCAGAGTAGGCTCAATGATTGATTTAGAAAGATGCCTGCAACTTGCAGCGGTCGCTTTTATCGCTGGAACCTTGGTGCTGATATCTCACCTGCTCACCATGCAGATGATGTGGGAGAGATTTGAGGAGATGTCTCGAGACATTCATCAGGAAGCTAAGGTTGAGCAAGTAGAAAACATTTTTCCACTACCTAGGCTAAACAATCTTGATAGTCTGGCTTACTGTATCTCCATGGTATCTCAAATGGAGAAAGACAATCAATGAGAATAAAACTTCCTCTCCCACCAAATAGAGCAAATGCTAGATGGCATTGGGCAACCGAACTTAGGCTGAAAAAGGAGTATTTTGAAAAAGCAGGACTTTGGCTATTACCTCAGAGGCAAAAACCTGAAGACTGGAGAGCGGTTAACATTAGTGCCGTTCTATATGTATGGGCAATCTCTGATTATGACAACCTTTATGCTAGGCTCAAGTGGCCATTAGATTTTCTGGTCAATAATTCATTTATTTATGATGATAGTCCGGCAGTTTTAAAATGGGTGACGCCTCTGGAGCAGGAGATTGACCGGAAAAATCAGAGAATCGAATTTAGGATTACACAAATGCTGGATGACGAGAAATGAGAAGTAGAAGAATAAGAAAAAAAAGCAGAGGCATCTTGAATCGCACCAAACTTTGTGAGTCGTGCGGTGACGCATATGCTAAGCCTCAGAATGAGCAGTGGAGTCGATGGGAGAGGCGTAGGTACTGTTCTTTGAGGTGCTGGTGGGATATTCGCCCGGCTTGGAATGTGCATGCTATTAACACTCAATCTATTCACCTGAATGGAGAATCAAAATGAATGAAAAAAAGATGAATGCGGCAGAATACAAGACTATGAGAGAAAAGGTAGGATCCCAGAGTTATGTGGCCGAGCGGCTGGGCATTTGCAAGATGACTGTTTCTAATCGAGAGCGAGGGGCCTATGACGTTAGTAAGGAGGCAGAACTGGCTCTATTGCATCTTTTCAACTTTTCCAGGAGCACCTCTATAGATTTAAGGAATGCCGGATAAATGGCAGGAACCGGCAAGGCTCCAGCGTATTTATGGTATCCGAAGGACTATTTGGCTGATGCTAACACAGTGCTAATGAGCCTTGAGGAGGAAGGTGCATACCGCAGACTCTTGGACTACTGCTGGCTTGAGGGGTCCATTCCAGGCGATATGAAGGCGATGGGAAGGCTCTGTAAGGGTCTAAGCCCTGACGAGATGTTAGAGGTCTGGAAAGCCATTAAACCATGCTTCAGGAAACGTGGGAAAAAATGGGTGCATCCACGATTAGATGCAGAAAGAGAAAAGCAAAAGGCCAATAGAGAGGCGAAAAGTAGAGCTGGTAAGCTTGGAGCAAAGGTTAGACACGCAAAGAGTATTAATAGCAGTGCTAACAATGTGCTACAAGCAGAATTACAAGCAGAATCTAGCTTTACAATTACAGATACAGTTACAGTTACAGAAAAAGAAAAGAAACATGTGCGAAAAACTATATACTCATCTGATTTTGAAGTAGTATGGAAAATCCACTCTAAGGGACCTAAAAAGCATGCTTATGATGAATATAAAAAGGCAATTAAGAATGATTTGATAACTCATGATAGTTTAGTAGATGCCCTTTATTCTTACATTGCTAATTTTCAGAGTGACTTTACCGGTATGCATTTATTTCGTTGGATAAGAGACGAACGCTGGGAGGAAATAGCTACAACTCCTGGACTTTTAAAGTCAAATATTATAGTAGGAGGGAAACAGATAAGCATATGATTGATCTTAACGAACAATCCTTCCAATTACGTTATCACCAAAATCAGCTAAGGGATCCGGATGCAATTCCCACCCATTTACCTAGTCTCAATTCCTTAATGCACGATGCCGGAGGGCAGATTGGTTTTGGGAGAGGGTGGTTTGTAGTATGGGCAGGACTTCCAGGGCTTGGCAAATCAATATCGGCCTTGTCGCTGGCCTGTGCTGCTTTAGAAGCCGGAGAGACGGTTGCTTATGTTTCTCTTGAGATGAGTCAAGTCCAGTTGGCAAGCCGGTATTATTCCATTGCTACCGGCTTGGATGTGAATTTCTTTGGACGTGGTGAAGAAAAATTCAGCGAGCGAGCGTGGCAGTTGGCTCAAAGAAAGGTGGAATCCTTACCTCCGATATACCTACCGGATACCATCAGCAGCGACTGGTCAGAATCTGTGGACTTTATTAAGGATGCCGTTGAAACTAAAGGTGCCACTTTTGTCGTTTTCGATTATCTCCAGCTGGCAAGCTGTGGAACAGAGCAAGATATAATGAGGGGCATATCAGCCATTACTACAGATTTAAGAGCCTACACCGTCCAAAATGATATTGTCACAGTGTGCTTAAGTCAATTCAATCGAGAGACGGCGGCTAACTTTAAAATGAGACCCAGAGCCGCTGGGCTGTGGGGTGGTGCTATCATAGAACAATCAGCTGACGTTATTGTAGCTCTATCTCACCATGCTTACGAGAGAGATCCGGACGGCAAGGGGGCGAAGCTATGGGCATTAGTTCTGAAAAATCGCCATGGATCTGTTGGAGATATTCCTATTTACCAGAGTTTCAGAAATTTACAGCAAAGAGAAGGACTAGAGGATGAGTTATCTGAGTGGCCGAAACCATAAGGATCCAATCACCAGAGATATCGAACAGGCGATTAAGGAAGGGTATTTTGATGAGGACCGAAGTAGTAATCCTTTGAGAATAACCCCGGCCCTAGTGTTTTTAATTCGTGTGGCGCGGATGCCACCGAGAGAAAGGAAGGCTTATTTAGGGCGGCTTGGAAATCTAAGAACAGACGTGACCATGCTGACAGCAAGCGTGGCCGGTAGTAACAAAAGAAAAAAGTGGCTGAGTAGATGAGCATGGACCCGGATGGTCTTAGGCTTTTATGTTGCTGCATGATCAATAGAGCCATCCTGGATATGAGAAGCAGAGGAGAAGGCGGTCATGAGAATGTAAGGCAAATAACCTACCGGGCTTATGTGACAGCGGTAATATGGCTGGGGTCGAGAAAGGCGGCCATATATTTTGATAACGTGGGGATAATAGAACAGCAAGAGGCATTGGAGGCTTGCGACTGGTTGATCTATGCTAGAGAGCTAAGGGCAGACCCCGAAGCTGGATTGACTAGGGATGAGAGGTTATTATTGGATATAGGAATAAAATATTTAGCTAAAGGGAGAAATAGGGTCACGTCTTATAATAGTAAAGGCGATATAAGATCAACCGGATTTAAAGATGGGAGCTGATTATGGTTGTAAAATTATCGGGATCCAAGCCTATAAAAGTAAGAGAAAGATGTCCCAGGTGTTCGCATCCGAATGATTTATGGGAAACAACCTGTGGGTATTGTCATTGGCCTTATGATGATAAGGGAGCAATCTGTATGCAGTGTAATAATATGAATAGAGCTAAAGCAATCTCTTGTAAACTTTGTGGGAGTAGATTGTGAGATGCCCAATAGACTCACCACTCCATGTAACTATCCACGCTGCAGAGAGACCACTGCAGAAAGATTCTGTAAGCGACATAGCCAGCTATCAGGTTCTGAAGATCGAAACAGACGGGGAACCGCAGCGAGTAGAGGCTATGACGCTAGGCACAGAAGGTGGAGGGCAATGGTCCTGGCTCGCTGTCCAATCTGCAAAATGTGTAGAGAGACTTTAGCAAACGTGGCCGATCATATTGTGCCGCTAGATCCTAAGGATCCGGCAGCAGGAGACTGGAGCTTAGAGAATGGGCAGGGATTATGTCATGGATGTCACAATATAAAGACAAAAAATGAACAGAGGCATATATGACAGAGAAATTGTTAATAAATATATCGCCAGGGGTAGGGGGGGGTAAATACCTAGGGCCTCAGAGGGCGGAACCGGCGAAAAAGGATGGTGGTTTATGATCAGTGCTATAGGGGGGGGGTTAGGAGCGGTTGTGGGCCTAAATAAAGCCGTCTAAGCGACTTTATAGCCATAGGTAGTATAGTTTGTCTCCCTATTAAATGAGGTGCCTTAGGTTTAACCTTTTAGATTGAGAAAAAAACGATGACTGCAAGAAAACCTGACACGTTGAAGAAGCTGCAAGGTACGGCCAGACCTTATCGTGCTATGCAGGGATCCGCCTTTACTACCGGTAATCCTTTGCAGCCAGCAATACTTAGTGAAAAAGCTAAGGAGATCTGGGACGATCTTTGTCCTAAGCTGGTAAAATTAGGATTAATAGCCGAGGTGGATGCGTCAACCTTCTCGGCTTATTGTCAAGCATATGCCGATTGGTTAGAAATGACTCAACATCTAAATGAATTGGGGTGCAAGAACTGGTACCAGGAAACCGGTAATGGCTACCGGCAGGTGATTCCAGAAGTAACAGAACGCAATAAATCTTTTCAACAGATGCAGAAATTAGCTCCCCGGTTCGGCTTGGATCCATCGGCTCGCAGCGGTATTGATACCGGTAAGACAACTGACACTAGCGATAAAGTAGAGGAATTTCTGTTTAGGAAGATAGAACATGTTAAAGGCTGAGGGATTTGATGATGCTATTATTGGAACTTGCTATGATTATGCTGCAGCTGCTTTCCGGTTAATATATAGCCTAGAAAAATGTGTAATATTAATAGTCAAGAAGGAAAATATTAGTGAGGAATCAGCAATAGAATGGCTGGAATATAATGTGATCACAATGTTTATCGGGACTGGTCAGCCTATTTTTCTAGAAAACTACAAAGATAATAATGGCACAGATGACTGAATTGAATACTGATTTAAAATTTATACAAGATTTGCTGAAGACAGATCGCTGTCTCGGCAAGCACGAGGCTGCTACCAGAAAAAGGATCGTGAAGGCACACCAAGAATGGCCAGCAAAGGGATACTGGTTTGACCTTGAAGCCGGAGAGCGAGTCATTGCATTTGTGGAAAATTTCTGTAAGCACTTCAAAGGCGAATGGGCAGGGACTCCGATGACGCTTGAGCCGTGGCAGAAGGTGATTATCTTGGAAGCTTTTGGATGGATGCGAGCCGATGGATATCGGTTGCACCGAACTCTGTGGCTGGAGTTGGCGAGAAAGAATGGGAAGTCTCAACTTGCCGCAGCTTTAGGTGTGTATTTATTGGTGGCAGATGGCGAACCAGGTGCAGAGATTTATAGCTCTGCTACAAAGAGGGACCAAGCCAGAATCGTGTTTGACTGTGCAACTCAGATTATTAATCAATCAAAAGAGCTGCAGCAATACGTTAAATCACAGCGGTCCAATTTAAGTGTATTAAGAACCTCCTCAAAGTTTGAACCACTTAGTTCAGAAGGGGATACTTTAGATGGGCTTTCCCCTCACGGTAACATTGTCGATGAGCTGCATAGTCATAAAGATCGGAAGGTTTGGGATACTCTAGTAACAGCTCAAGGAGCGAGACGCCAGCCAATGAATATCCTTATAACTACTGCCGGGATTTACGACCCGGAACAGATAGGATATCAACTACATGACCATGCCTCGGGCATTCTAAATGAAACTATTCAAGATGATTCATGGTGTGTTTGGATTTCATCAGCTGACGATGGTGACGATCCTTACAAAAAGGAGACTTGGGAAAAGGCCAATCCAAATATTGGCGTGTCTATTTATTCATCATTTATCGAGCAGCGAGCGACTGAAGCATTAAGCCAGCCCAGCAGTATGAATGCTTTCCAAAGATTGCACCTAAATCTGTGGACCCAGCAACGTGAAAGATGGTTATCAATGGACGATTGGGATAAATGTAGCGAGCCGGTAGACCTAGATGCGATGATAGGAAGGGAATGTTACATGGGTCTGGATCTATCTAGCACACAAGACTTGACAGCTTTAGCTTTACTATTTCCTCCATTAGAGGATGAACTGTATAGGTTGTGGGTTAGGTGTTATATTCCGAAAGACAGTATGGTAAACAGGGAAATAGTAGAAAGAATCCCATATTCTCTATGGTCAAAATCTGGCTGGGTGACGCCTACAGAAGGCAATGTTATTGACTATGATTATATACTAGGAGACATAGCTACCTTGGCAGATAAATTTGACATCCAAGAAGTTGCTTATGACCCGTGGTCGGCCACCCAAATGGCGATCAAGATCAGGGACAATATAGGATTAAACGCCATACCAATACGGCAGGGATTTATCAGTTTGTCGGAACCTACTAAGGAACTTGAACGGTTAGTGGTATCCGGAAAGCTGGCTCACGGTGGCAATTCATGTTTGGCATGGCAGGCAAATAATGTCTCTATAAAACATGACCCTGCAGGTAATATCAAGCCCCACAAAATGAACTCAAAACGCCATAAGATTGATGGCATTGTAGCGGCAATTATGGCAGTCGGAAGGGCTTCTTTACAACCGGAAGGATCTGTTTACGAAGACGAGGGGATTATGGTAATATGATAAAACCAGACTTAAGGGATGTTCATATATACGGTGGGATGCTATTGGTCGGGATCGGAGTTCTGGCTTATACTGGCTGGCCAGGATCGCTTATTGCGATAGGGCTGGCGGTTATGTATTTGGGAATCTATCGAATGGGGAGACTATAAATCGTGGGTATATTTTCAGTTTTAGAGGAGCGAGGGTCACCGGGTCCAGGCGATGATTTTTGGTATGAGCCGGTAAACCGGCTTGGGGATCCAGCGGAGGTGGACGCTGCAACGGCATTAAGCCAAACCCCTGTATGGGCAGCAGTAAATGTTATATCAGGAACTCTTGGAAGTCTTCCTCTGATTTTATATCGTGAACTTAGTGATGGTGGTAAAGAGAGAGAAAGAAATAATAAGCTCTACAACATGCTGCGATGGCAACCAAACAGCTTCCAGACGGCTGTAGAATTTATTGAAATGGGGCAAGGTCACTTGCTTTTACGGGGAAACTTTTTTGCACGTTTGGAAGTTAATCGAATAGGAGAACTGACCGGAATTGTTCCGCTGCATCCGGATAAGATACAGTTAAAACTAGTTGGTGGTGGGGTAGTCGAATATCACTATAGAGAAAAAGCTGGACAGCCTAGAGTTTTTAGTAGTGAGGAAATCCTTCATGTTAAGGGATTAAGTTCTGACGGCCTTATAGGCTATTCACCAATTACAGTTGGAGCAGGAGCGATAGCATTAAGTGGAGCTGCGGAAAGATATGGGAGCAAGTTTTTTCGTAATAGTGCTACTCCCTCCGGGATCCTAAGTCATCCAGGAAAATTAAAACCGGAGGCTCGGAGCAATATTAAAAAGTCATGGCACTCGGCTCATGGTGCTGGGAAGCAACATTCTGTGGCTTTGTTAGAGGAAGGATTAGCCTGGACTGCTCTCAGTGTTTCTCCAGAAGAAGCCCAATTTTTAGAGACTCGGAAGTATCAGGCTGAGGAAGTATGTCGGCTTTTTAACGTCCCCCCACACTTGTTGCACCTGCTAGATCGCTCAACCTTTTCAAACGTGGTTGAAGCTAATAAGTCATTCGCCACTAATACGATTCGCCCGTGGGCTATTCGCTTTGAGCAAGCTATAAGGAAATCTATATTAGAAAGATTCAGCCCAGAAGGTACCTTTGTTGAGTTTGAAATGTCAGACCTTCTGAGACCAGACGCCCAGGCTCGGGCTCAAGCTAATCAGATACTTTTGCAGAACGGTGCTCTGACAATCGATGAATGGCGAGCTAGAGAAAATATGAACCCGGTCACTATGGACAATGACGCAGGATCCACTCATTGGATGCCTTTGAATGTTGGGCCTATATCATTGACTCCAAACATTGAAAAGTTGGATCCAATTCGTTCCGCACTTCTTGAGGAAATGCGTAGCCTTAACATACAAACCAGAGCAGACGCAACCCTCCCAGAAATGCGGAGCCTAGCTAATAGAAGGAATCTTGCAGATATCGCCATGCCGGAAATTGAAGCAGCTGCTCAAAAGCTGCTCAAGAGAGAAGCCAAGGCTGTGCGTAGAATGATGAAAAAGAATTTAACCGGTATAGAAGGAGGGAGAGAATTACGAGGTACTGACAGCTTGTTTCAAGATTTGGAAGAGTTTTATCATGGCGAATTTACAGAAACAATTAACGCTATGATGCTGCCGGTAATTCAGAGATATGCTACCGAGATCTATGCACAGGCCGCTATAGAAGTTGGCTTCCCTACAGAGTTTACGTTGGAGTTGCAAAATTTTGTTCAGGGTTATATGCAATCGATGTCTAACAAGCATGCCAAAATATCAAGACAAGAACTGCAAAACATAATCAGCAATGTTGATTTTGTAGATTTGACTAATCAGTTAGATGCCAAGTTAGATTTCTGGATAAAGAAAAGAGCTAAAAAGATTGCCCGACAAGAAACAACAGAAGCAAATGGAGCTTTCTCAAAATTTGCTTATCAAGCTGCCAATATTACAAGCCTTAGATGGGTGACAGCCGGAACTAAGACCTGTCCATTTTGTAAACGATTATCGGGAAAAGTAGTTAGTACAGCAGAGAGATTTGTAGAAGCAGGGGCAGAAGTATTGGCTAAGCCTGTTGAAGATGAGAATGGGGATCCACTGGACAGTACCCAAAAACCATTGAAACCAATGGTACCAAAATATAATATAGGACATCCGCCGCTCCACAGTGCTTGTGATTGTTTCATTTCGCCAGGATTATAGGAAAATATTATGACTACAGAAAAATATGAACGAAGGGATTTTGGAGTTGAACAATTTGAGGTGAGAGACACTGAGGAAGGCCAAGTTATTAGTGGCATGGCATTGCCGTTTAATAGAGACTCTCAGGACCTTGGTGGGTTTGTGGAGAGGATAGATTCTAGGGCAGTTAGGAGAACACTAGAAAATTCAGATGTCGTAATGCTTTGGCAGCACGATTCAACAGATCCTATTACTAGAGAGTCTACCGGATTAAAATTAGAAGCTAGGGATACTGGAGTATTTTTTGAAGCAAATTCTAGTGACTTTACTGACCGGCAACTGGACTTGTTAAGACGTGGCGTAGTCAAGCAAATGAGTTTTGGATTCATCACGATTAGTGATGATTGGCAAAAAAATTCTGAACCGGTTGTGAGAACTCTGCTAGATATCGACCTCAGAGAGATTTCACCGGTAACGTGGCCAGCGTATAATCAAACCAGCGTGGCTGTGAGGTCAGCTGAGAGCGTTGGGATCACTCTGACGGCTGATGACATAGGTGCACAAGATGAAGTGCCACAGGCGAAGCCTGACAACACCATGCAAGAAACGAAGTTGAAATTGCTGACAGTTGATATGGATGTCTAGCCCAATCTCCAAGGCGAGTTCGCTGCCAGCGATCTCTGTTGGATTTGCTATTTCCATTCTGGTCGGAGCATGGATGGCTGGTAGTCGGTTTGAGGGGATGGCTAGAGCCGACTCACAAGCGATGGTCCAGCTAGAGGATATAAGAGATCGACAGCGAAAATATATTGGACAGCAGGGCTCTTTGACGCTTCAGATTGCAGACTTGATTGAACGTGTCACACAACTGGAAAAAGAGATGGCAGTGATACATGCTACTAAATAAAAAACCTCAGAGAGAGGATCAGAATCTCTGAGGAAACTATTCCAAAGCCTTTACCGCTAGTGTCTAGTGGAGTGTGCAGTGGCTAGTTTTTTATTTGATATTATTTAATAGCACACTCAAAACAAACAGAAACAGAAACATAATGTGGTTGCCATGCATAAGCAGGAATTTCTTCAGTAGGTCTATCGTCTCTAGTCCAAGAAGCAGTCTCTCCTAACCGGATTCTTTTTTGACCATAGGATTCACCCTTTGCAATCGTAACTTTACAAAGATGACAAGTTCTTTCAGTTCTCGTTTTTTTCGTTTTAACTGCCATTATGGTTTGCAAGCCTCCAGTTTTGGAATTGATGGTATAGTCGGATTTATACCTAGAGATGCAAACAATATTTCATAAAGTGTATCTTCAGTGAAATTAATATTTTCATCTTCAATAATTTTATAAATCTCGTCAAGTCTATTCTCTAAACTCGCACGCATTTCATAGGCGATTAATTCGCCTGTGCCGTTATCAGCAATTGTCATAAAGCCATCATCAGGATGCCATGAAATTTTTAAAGTATCGTGAGTATACTTCACAAATTTTTTGATACTTTCAATTGTAGTGATTGGTTTATTAGCAATCTCTAATTCTGTTGTCATCTTATTTGATCCTCTGTAAAAGAATTATTAACTACTGATAGTATAGCACTTTTTTCGTCAAATGTAAAAGAATTTTATATAGCTAATATCAGCCGGTAGGGAAAACAGTCTATTTAACTAGAATAATTCAGGTAGAGGGTTATTTTTAATCAGTACGATTTCCGGGGTCATGACGGACCAATCCAACTGGATCGTATCGAGACTGGAAGGTGACGCTTGCACGAACCTTGCCAGATTCAAAATTTATCTTTTAACCTATCAAAATAGGACAACCTAATGGATATGCGAAATAGAGCTAAAGAGTTGAAGCAGTCATGTCAGGCTGCCATCTCTATGGCTGAAGGTGAAGGCCGCATTATGACAGAGGACGAGCAAAATAGTTATGATGTTAAATTTAGTGAATTGGAAGGGGTGCTTTCCCAAATAAAAAGAGCAGACAAGCTGGCAGAAATTGCTGGCAATTTGTCAGAACCGGCAACTGCTCCAGTCGGGCCTGAAGCTTCATCGGCTCCAGAGCAAACTAGGGACAGCCATGCAGAAGTACGCATGGGACAAGACAGGCAGAATGAAAGAGGGTTCGGCAGCATAGGCGAGCAGTTACAAGCCATCGCCCATGCTAGCCACCCAGAAAGCAGATACGAAAGCGTGGACAAGCGTTTACACTTTCTGCAGGAAAGAGGCGGAAATCCTGAGAACGAAAAACGTGCCAGCGGTGCATCCGAAGCCGTAGCATCTGAGGGTGGGTTTTTGGTCGAGAAACAATTCAACGACCAAATTTTGGAAAAAGTCTACTCCACGGGAGAAATTGCGTCACGTGTCACTCGTCAGGCGATCGGCCCTACAGCTAACGGCCTAACGTATAACATGGTTGACGAGAGTTCTCGGGCAGACGGTTCAAGGTTCGGAGGGCTTAGAGCCTACTGGGTTGCAGAGGCTGCAGCATTCACTGCCAGCCAACCAACCTTTGCACAGCAGACGTTGACATTAAATAAACTTGCATGTCTGTTCTACTCTACCCAGGAGCTCTTGCAGGATCAGACTTCCTTGTCAGGATTGGTAGAAAGAGCCGTACCACAGGAGATCGCTTTTCAGGTTGAATCTGCAATTATTCGTGGTACTGGATCAGGACAGCCTCTCGGGATCCTAAATTCTCCAGCCACAGTCTCCCAAGCCAAAAAATCGGGACAAGCTGCTACAACAATTGTAACTGATAATGTTGAAAATATGTGGAGCAGGATGTACGCTCCCAACAGATCGACAATGATTTGGCTAGTCAATCAGGATGCGGAGCCGCAGCTAAGTAATATGGCTGACGCAAATGGTAATGCTTTGTATATGCCACCACTTGGGTTGAGCGATACTCCATTCAGCAGGTTGTACAATCGTCCGGTTATTGCTACAGAGCATAATTCTACTCTTGGCACCGTTGGGGATATCATGGCTGTTGATCTCTCAAGCTACCTTTTAATTGACAAAGGGGCTGTGGTCGGAGATTCATCTATGCATGTCAGGTTCCTCTATGACGAAATGGCGTTCAGATGGACCTATAGATGTGATGGACAAAGTATGTGGAACTCGGCACTTACGCCAAAAAATGGAACTGCCACGCAGTCCCCATTTATTACTCTGGCCACGAGGTCTTAGTATGTCAGCAGCAAATGGATTTAGCATAGGCGAGGGGCAAGGGCATTATGTAAACGCACTGCCTCCAATAGATATTAATGTAGGTGCCCAAACCAGCGATGCCTGGACAATGGCGAAGCATTCCCATGCCAGTATCATCCTGCAATTCGGGGTAGTTGGTGCTGCCACGACTTTTACGCTGGAGCAAAGTACCGATGCTTCTGGAACGTCCGCAGCCGCCATGGCGTTCAATTATTACTCTGAAACCACGGCCGCTGGGGACACTCTGTCAGCTCGCACCGCAGCGACCGCCAGTGGAGTCGCTACTGGAACTACCAATAATGTAACCTACATTATTGAGTTAGACAGTGAAGAACTCACAGACCAGTACACATGGCTGAGAGTTCAACTCACAGACCCTGGGACAGCTACGGTATGTGGCGTCTCGGCAGTTCTCAGTGGAAGCAGATACGCAGAGGTCGAGGGACTAACTGTGATAGTCTAGAGTTAGTAGCTTGAGACTAGGTGGGTAGGGGGTCCTCCAATCTCCCTGCCCACCATTTGTTTTATTTTTTCTGGAGTAATTTATGTCTATACTTATCCGCAGATTGGATGGCAAAACAAAAGGGCATGTATACCTAGAACGAGATGATCTAGCAGAGGCGATGATATCAACAGGCCAGGCTGCAAGGGCTTCCCATGATGATATGCAAAGAGCAGTTGGCGAAGCCATAGAAACTCCGGGAAAATCTTCTAATATTACAGCTATGAAGTTATGGGAATTAAAGGCAGAGGCAAGAAAGCGTGGTATAGAAATCAAAGGAACCGGATCCAAGGGTAGGATACGCAAATCAGACTTTTTAGAAGCATTAAAATAAATGCATACACAGACCCCATGGAATCGAGTAGTAACTACTATAGCTCCTGTAACCAAGCCGGTATCAGTTGACAGAGTCAAGAGGAGTCTCGGCTTGGATAATGTCAGAGACTTTGATACTACCTTGCAGGAGCTAATCCAGGCCGCCACTAATGCTGTGCAGAATGATCTGGGCAGGTGCTTAATTGAAACGACCTACACGCTGTACCTAGATCGCTGGCCTGGCAGAGAAATCCAACTGCCATATCCACCTCTTATCTCGGTTACTCATATCAAATATTGGGGGGACGTCACAGAAACTCTAGATACTTTATCGACCGATGATTACACGGTTAGCACCGGTGGGGATCCCGGTATCTGTTGGATCAACGAGGATAAAGACTGGCCCGACCTTCAAGATCGGCCTACCCCTATAGAAATCAAGTTTAAAGCTGGATATGGCACAGATGCTGACGATATTCCAGGAGCCATACAGGCGGCCATTACTATGACGGCTGCGTACTTTTTTGATCAACCACTGCCGGTAATCACAGGAACTATTGCGACTGAACTACCTCTAGGAGTATCAAGATTAATAGATTCTGAAAGATTTCAGAGATATTAAACTATGGCAAAAGCCCCTTCCAGAAGACGAGTGAAGTTGATGTTTCAGTATGATAATAGGACTAAGGATACTGACGGCTTTGAAACGAGCACTTGGGTAGACAAGGGAAATAGAATGTGTAGCGTTGAACCGTTACAAGGTAGGGAATACTGGTCTGCCCATGCGGTATTAGGAAGTCAACCTTTAAAGATCACGGCACACTATGATGCGATCATAGCGGAGGTTGAGCCTGATCGATGGCGGATGAAAAACAGAACCACAATATATGATATTCGTAGCATGATAAATGTCAATATGAAAAACAGGAAACTGGAATTTACCTGCACTACGGGTACAGGAGTTTTGGACTGATGTACGGTAAACCTGATATTCCTATGGTAGCCTTGAAGGGTGACAAGGAAACCATAATGATGTTCAATAAACTTAGTGATCCAGATCGAGAAAAGGTTATGGAAAGGGCGGTAAAAAAGGGAGCACAAGCGGTGGTAAGTGAGGCCAGAATGAGGGCTCCTATGGGAAAGACTGGCACGTTAAAGAAAAATATAAAAGAAGTGATCCTGACAAGTGAGGGATTTTTTGTGAGTGTCGGGATATCGTTCAAGACGGGCCTTAGGGGAGCCGGGTTTTATGGACTATTCATAGAAAAAGGAACGAAGCCAAGATATCAGAAAAAGAGAAATAAGGTACCTCTGAGAACCCCTAAGTTTGTCGGGGAGATGCCTAGAACACCATTTCTGGAACCAGCTTTTGAAGCAAAGAAAGGGCAGGCAGCAAAGATAATAATGAGAGCCATTCAAAAGGATGTAATGAAGACGGCTAAAAAATATGGATATAAATAGGGGTATGAAAATTGGCTAATCAAATTGAAGACGTGATCTACTCTAGGCTCCAGGCGATTAGTGGCGTTACTAATTTAGTCTCGACCAGGGTGTATCCGGTTCGGAGGCCCGCTGATGCTGCTCTTCCTTTGATAGTTTACGAGATGATCAGCGAGGTTTCCCCTCCAGCTATGAGTGCGGATCCAGGGATTGTGATGTCTAGGTTCAGATTCTCCTGCCAAGCTGACACTCCTGAGAACGCTAGGGCCGTGGCAGCCCAAGTCAAGTCGGCAATCGGATATTATCGGGATGCAACTACCACTCCCGTAGTTGATGGCTGTCTGCCAGAAGGCAGCTCGGTGGACTTTGTATTGGCAGCCGATCTGTTTTCAGTTGAAAAAGATTTTTCAATATCATATAGGGAATAATATTATGGCACAATTTGTCCAAACTAATGTAGGTCTATATTGGGGAGCGTATAATCTATCCTCGTCCTTTAATGCTGTTGGGTTAAATCTAGGAACTCAAATGCTGGATGATACAGTTTATGGGGATACTTTTGTTTCAAATGATGGCGGCCTGTCAACTGTGTCTCTTGAAGGGGAGGGCTACTGGGACAGCACAACAGACGGCTATCTCGTTGCAGATAGCGGGATTAGTGCAACGGAAACCTTGGTTACCGTAACTCCGGTAGATCAGGCGGCAGGTTCGCCAGCAATTTTTAGTAATTACCAGCAGTCAGAATATACTCCATTCAGTACAGGAGCAGTGGGGGAGTTGCTTGCCTTTAGGGTTACCGGTGAGGGAAGAGGGGACAAGGTGATCCATGGGCAGATCACGGCAGCTCCAGGAACCACGAGGACATCAAGTAGCAATTCTGACAGCAATCAGATAGGAGCAGTTAGTGCCACGCAATCTATATATAGTGCCTTGCACGTTCTGACGGTTGCTGGATCAAGCCCAACGCTGGACGTTTTTATTAAATCATCCACTTCAACTAGTGGGACGTTTAATACAGAGATAACCCATACCCAAGCAACGGGGGTCACGTCAGAACTCAAAAGCAATGCTGGTGCCAATACTGATACTTGGTGGCGTGTGTACTTCACGATAGGTGGCGGCTCGCCACAATTTGATTTTATTTGTTCACTTGGAATAATCTAAATTAAGGAGAAAGAATAATGGCTTCCATGGTTTTATATGATGCCTATTTAACGGTTGGCGGTAATGACTTAAGCAACCATGTCAGATCAATTACGATTGACGCTGGAACCACAATGCAGGATGACACGGCCATGGGCGATACCTTCCAAAGCAATGCCCCAGGACTCGCCACTTGGTCAATATCGGTTGAGTTCCTACAAGACTATGCAGCTGGCGAAGTTGATGCTGCGTTATCTCCCTTACTTGGAGTGGCGGCCACGCCAGCTGTTTTAGTAATAAGACCAACCAGTGCGGCAATGGGAACTGCCAACCCACGCTGGACCGGGACTGGGGTGCTTGAATCCTATTCACCAGTAGCCGGGAGCGTAGGTGACCAGGCCATGGCAAGTGCTACTTGGCAAGCTGCCTCGGTTTTACTCAGAGAAACTAGTTAGAAATTAATTGTAGTAAGCAAGACCCTTCCCTTTAAAATAGAGGTATGATTATGAAACGATTGGACAGAGCTGCGATATTAGGTGCTGATGATTTACGAATAGAAGAAGTAGACGTTCCAGAGTGGGGCGGAGTGGTTGCCCTAAGAGAGTTAAAGGGATCCGAAAGAGATTCCTTCGAGGAAGGTTCTATGGACAAGGATCGTAATGTCTCGATGAAAAATGTCAGGGCCAGACTGATTGCCTTGAGTGCGGTAGACGATGATGGCAAAAGATTGTTTAGCGAAAAAGATGCAGTGCAGCTGGGCAGCAAATCAGCGAGTGCCTTAAACCGGCTTTTTGAAATAGCTTGCAGGTTGAGTGGAATCACAGATGCCGATGTTAAAGAACTTGAAAAAAACTGAGAAGGAGTGGGCATCGAAGGAACTGGTTTGATCTAGCTGAGATGATGCACACTCCAGTTGGTGAATTGCAGAGGCGTATGACCTCCAGAGAGTACAGCGAGTGGATAGCTTTGGGAATAATCAAAGAAGAAGAAAGGGAGAAAGCCGAGATGATCGCCAGAGTTGAAGATAGGATGAGGAAGTAATGGCTACCGTATCAAGATTGCATGTTAATGTAACGGCCGGAACTGCTGACTATGCAAAGTCAATGGCGAAAAATGAACAGCGGACCAAAGGCTTTTCCAAGAAAATCGGTAAGATGGGCGGAGCTTTAAAGGCGGCAGCAGGTACCGCTGTAGCAGCATCGGCAGCTTTGGCCGGAGTAGCTTTTGCAGGCAAGAAAATATTTGACTTAGGTGCTGGTATAGAGGAGACGGCTAGTAAGTTCAATACAGTATTTGGGCCTCAAGGTACTGCACAGATGAATGAGTTTCTGGATGGGTTTGCTAACAAAGCAGGGCTGACCACTAACGAAGCTAAGGCCCTGACTTCTGTTACCGGGTCAATAGCACAGGGATTGGGATTCGCCCAAAAAGAATCAGCTGGTATGGCGATTGAAATTACTAAGCTGGCTGGGGATCTGAGTTCCTTCAATAATATGCCAACAGAAGAAGTTCTTATGGCTGTCAATTCTGCCTTAACCGGTGAACGTGAGCAGATGAAAAGGCTTGGAATAGTGATCCGGGAAACTGACGTCCAACAATTAGCTTTAATACAAAGCGGAAAAACTGTGGCAGCTACCTTGACGTCACAGGAAAAAGCTACAGCGACTCTGACACTAATGACAGAGAAAGCAGGCGTGGCAGTTGGTGACCTAGATAGGACTCAAGGGAGTGCCGCCAACGTAGCGAAAAAGTTGTTTGCACAATTCAAGGAACTGAGGGATGTACTGGCACAGGCACTGATGCCAGTATTCAGGGAAATCCTTACGGCCATATCTAACAACTCTAGCAAGTTTGACGAGATGAAAGAAAAGATAAAGGCGAACTCCAATGTGATAGTGGCATGGGGGCGAGTAGCGGTAAGTGCCTTTATGTTTGTGGCGAAAACGATCATGGCTCCGATTACATTAATTGGTAATCTGATTCAGGCGTTCGGCAATCTTATGGTTGCCACCAAAGCTTTCTTTGATAAGGACAAGGAGCTGAGAAAACAGGCCATGGAGGATTATGCAAAAAATCAAGAGGAAGCTATACTATTTTTGGCCAGTCCACTGAAAGAATTGGGCAACTTTACCACACTCTTGACAGAGGCCTTAATGGCAAGTGGTCAGGCCGGAAAAGGTTTTGCACAGAGTTTAAATCAGGTAGGGGAAACCATTAACGGTTCCACGCTTCCGGCTGTCAGAAAGGCTCAAGAGGAAATTGAGAAATTCAACAATGATGTTGGCGTTACAGTGGAAATGTTAAATGAAAAGCTTAGGGGTATGACTCAGGAATTTGCTAGTGGAATGGTGAACAATATAGTCAGCAGCCTTTCTACAATGTCAAATGCCTTTGGAAGTTTCTTCAGTAAGATGCAGAAGCAGTTAGTGGAAGCGACACTTCAATGGTTAGTTTTTAAAGCCTTGACCGGATTGTTTCCAGACAGCGAATTTGTGGCGAACCTGACAGGCACACAAACTCAAGGGACGAAAATAGCAAAGGCAGTTAAAGGTCAAAAGAGGCGAGGTGGAGGGGAGCGGATAAACTTAAACCCCATACCTGCGGGGATACCAGCAGGAACGGTAGTCAGACAGGAGATTAATTTCAATGTCAGTGCTATAGATAGCAGAAGTGCCGCTGAATTTATACAACAGAATAAGGGGGACATTGCTAAGGTAGTGACAGAGGCCTCCGGTCAAAGCACAGGCTATCTACGGCAACTCACGAGAGGTGGTAGATAATGGCTGCATTCCCCAGAACTTTACCACCAGCAAGTGTCACCTATCCTCAGAATATCGGCAGCTTAATATCGGTCGGACAGACTGGTGCCTTGCAGACTCGGAGTCAGAATGCTCAAGGACTAGCTTGGGAGGAGACCTGGTCGGTACTCAAGGCTGGCAATGAGGATGTTCAGGAGTTGATGATCACAATCCAAAATCTTTATAATACTGGTGGTACTACAGAGCTTACTCATTACCTGTTACCTGGGAGTGGTTTGCCCATGAATGGGGTGGCTGCGAATTGTAAGCCAGTGGTTAAAGGTGCTAGTCAATCGGGCACGACACTGAACACAGATGCATGGCCTAACAGCGAGGGTGTTCTGAAGGCTGGAGACGCCTTTACTATAGATGGCCTTGACGTCCTATTCCGAGCCACTGCTGATGTAACTAGCCACGCTTCTGGAGACACGACAGCGATTAGCATAACTCCACCGATTGTAGCTGGTAGTTCACCTGCAGATAATGCGGCAATCAGGGTGGCTCAATTTCTATTGCAAGCCAATCCCATCGCCACTGTGGATGACTCCACAATAATTACTGTGGCGAATGATACCTCCATCCCAACTGCTGTCGGCCACACTGTCGTGCTTTCTGGGAGTGCAGCTGTCGGTGGTATATCTGCCGACAGATTGAACACGACAATGGAAGTGTTAACAAAGCCAGACGCAAACACATTCACTGCTGACATAGGTGGGGCAGACGCTACCAGCACAGTGTCAGCAGGCGGTGGAAGTTCTGTGGTGGTAACACTCAGGGCCAGCATCACAGCAGTGATCTTGGATTATGATGGGGCTGCAGCGGGGCCGGATGAATATATAGGCGGACTCAAAGTGACTTTCCAAGAGGCAGTGTAATGGGAGTAAGATCAGCTCTGAGTGCCGCAATGATCACAGCGATAGAGGCAAAGACCGGTTATGGGGATGTCTGGTTGGTTGAAATACTCGGATCAGGATCCACAATTAGGTATAGCAATTTACCGAGTGATGTCAGCTGGAGTTCCAAAACGTGGACAGGTATCGGTGGGGTAATAAACCTAGAGGCCCCACCGGAAACAGCAGATCCTTTGGCTCAATCTTGCAGCATATCCTTTTCAGCTGTGGACACTACCATTATTGCTGAGGTTCTGGGCAACCAAGTTAGGGGAAGAAGTTGCAGAATATACTTTGGACAGATTCTCGTATCTACAGGCGTGGTAGTAGTGGATCCGCTACTTGTATTCAAGGGAATGATGAACTCCAGTTGGGAGGTTAGCGAACAGCCAAGCTCTATGGGCGGCAGGGGAACCAGTAGCGTTTCAACTACTATTGTCTCCGACATGGCTCGCTACCAGTTCACTAGAGAATGCTCTACCAACTGGCGATCACTAAGAAATATGCAGGCAAGATCGCATGTGACTAGAACACTAGGAACGAATCCGATTACTAGCACAGCCAGCAGTGCCACGATTTTGATTACTGATACTGTATCACCTTGTAGAATAGGAATTGGTAGCCAAGTTACCATTGCTACCGCTACCGCTTTCAATGGTCTTACTGCTGGAAATATGAACCAAACATTTGAGGTGACAGCGGTGCCTAGTGAAAACTCTTTTGAGGTAACTGCTGGAGGCACAGCTAGTGGTAGCGGAGCTGGTGGCGGAACAGGTGTAGTTGTGACCTACGGCCACAATATTCTTGGCACTAATAACGACTATCTA
>Ga0114999_10002773_pt1 | contig 22602 bp, 18 predicted proteins | sample ArcticOcean_MG_C_3_FD_89820 | JGI IMG/M metagenome (GOLD analysis project Ga0114999, IMG submission 89820) | Marine microbial communities from western Arctic Ocean - ArcticOcean_MG_CB8_126 | ecosystem: Environmental > Aquatic > Marine > Oceanic | place: Arctic Ocean: Canada Basin | collected...
ACATTGAGGGTCACTAACTCAACGGGTATTTCCTCACTATCAAATGCGTGTTCTACCTTCTCTACATCCCCCCAACGCAGTTGCCACAACTCACCAACACGAAGAAGAGAGTTTGACGCAGTCAGTATCGCATCACGCACCATCAACCTTTCGGTGCGTTCCGTTTCATCTGGTGCTTGCTTCTTGGAAACATAACTTCGCAAGTGACGAATGAGTTTGTCGTATTCCTCCAGTGCGAATATATCTCTTCTCCCCACCTCATCCCTTTTGATGCTGATGGGTCTAAAATCTAACTGGGGTAAATGCGTGTAACCTTCTCTATACGCAAAATCCATCATATGGTTGATGGTGGATTGTTCGTTACGGATAGTGACCGACTGGGTGCCGGGTTTGGTCTGCTTTCTCCAACTTTCGTAGTCATAGAAAGAGTTGCGTTCCAGTTCCCCTATTTTTAGACCCGCACCCTTATACGCAAGAATATGCTTCATCTGCGATTTGATGGTGACTAACCGACCTTTGGTAATCCTTGTTCCAACATCCCCACTCCTCCAATCAGTGTAGAGGTTGGTAAGTTCTTGGAGGGACAGACCGAAGAGTTTTTTACCGGACGACACATTCGCCATCGTTTCCAAGTAGAGTTTTTCTGCCCTGTCGGTTGCTGCCTCAAAATCCCTCGTTTGGAGAGATTTTCGCAGATATTTCTTCTCTTCCCCAATCCACATACGGAACTGCCAGACCTCACCAGATTGAGGAACCCGCAAGATTTGTGCCTTACCATCAAAGATGTCGTGGTTCTGGGAACCCTTTGTTCCCTTGCTTACCCGTATCCGTTTCTTTGCCAATCCACACACCCGTTTTCACTACTCACCAGAGTAGTAACCAGAAGTTTGTAAAAACCTCTGTAACTCAAACAGAAATGTTATTAGAAATCAAGGAGTAAGTTGCGACTATGTAACAACCTTGTAAGTTTTTTATCATTGTTTATCAAAGACTTAGGAGTCTGTTACTACTCCCACTCGATCGTCCCGGGGGGCTTGGACGTTACGTCATAGACCACGCGATTGATGCCCTTCACCTCGTTCACGATGCGATTGGAGACGCCGCCAAGAAATTCCATTTCAAACGGGTAAAAGTCCGCAGTCATTCCGTCCGTCGATGTCACGGCACGAAGGGCGCATACAAATTCGTACGTGCGCTCGTCGCCCATGACGCCGACCGTACGGACAGGCAGCAACACCGCAAATGCCTGCCATATTTCGTCGTACAGGCCGGCTGAGCGAATTTCTTCCAGATAGATCGTGTCCGCCTTACGCAGAATGTCGAGTTTCTCGGACGTCACGTCGCCGGGGACACGGATGGCCAGTCCCGGTCCCGGAAAGGGATGGCGTCCGACCAGCGTTTCGGGAATACCGAGCTCCCTGCCGAGTTCTCGAACCTCATCCTTGAACAACTCGCGCAGCGGCTCGACCAAATCCATGTTCATACGATCCGGCAGTCCCCCCACGTTGTGATGCGACTTGATGGTGGAACTCGGCCCGCCGGCGGGAGACACGGATTCGATGACATCGGGATACAGCGTCCCTTGGGCCAGAAATTGCGCACCGCCAATTTTATTGGCCTCATCCTCGAAGATTTCAATGAACGTACGACCGATGATCTTGCGCTTTTCCTCAGGGTCCGTGACCCCATCCAACTGGCCTAGGAACTCGTCAGCGGCATCGCGAACGACCAGTGGGATGTTGTAATGTTGCCGGAAGACCTCACTGACATCATCGGCCTCCCCCGCGCGTAACAACCCCGTATCCACGAATATACAGGTCAACTGATCTCCGATCGCTTCGTGCAGCAACACGGCGACCACGGATGAGTCGACGCCACCGGATAGGCCACATATGACTCGTCCACTGCCAACCTGTTGGCGGGCGCGGGTGATCGCGGTACTGCGAAACTCGGCCATATTCCAGCTGCCATCGCAGCCCGCCACGTTGCGTGTGAAATTTCTGAGCAGCGCTCCACCTTGCGGCGTGTGAACCACTTCCGGATGAAACAGGACGCCGTAATACTGTCGCTCGTCATTGGCGATCGCGGCAAACTCCGTCCCGTCACTCACTGCTACGCTTCGGAAGCCGTCGGGAAGCCGAATGACACGGTCACCGTGACTCATCCAGACCTGATCCCGGTCCCCGGGTTTCCACAAGTCTTGAAACAGATCGCAGTCGCCGGTCACCTCGATATTCGCGCGCCCAAATTCACGATGATCGGCGTTTTCCACTTCACCACCCAATTGGGCGACCATGGTCTGTTCGCCGTAGCAAATTCCGAGCACGGGAACCCCCAGCTCGAATGTGAGACCGGGCGCGCGCGGTGTATCCGTCGCCAGTACGGAGGCTGGCCCCCCAGACAATATTATGGCGCGCGGTTCGAACTGTCTGAGCGCGGGCTCTGCCTTATCGTAAGGAACAATCTCGCAATAGACGCCGTCTTCGCGGACTCTGCGAGCGATCAGCTGTGTGACTTGAGATCCAAAATCTATGATGAGCACGCCGTCGGTCATTGCCCGAACGTATGCTCCGTCCAATTGTGAGTCCAGCACGGGGTTGCGGACCCGGCCCAAACGCCAAAGAACGGATTGGCGAAGGCCTGATCGCACCGTCGATACCGCTGGTCCAGGTGGGCAAACCTAGTGAATTCGTCGATTCTCCGAAGGCAAATATTTCGTCGACATCCCGGGTCTTATCAGAGTCCAGAAAATCAGTTGATCAGCTAGATTTTCCCTTGGCAGCCTTCTCAAAGGCCATCACCTGCTTACGCAAATCCCGATACTCCGGACAGTCATACGCACAGAGATTGCCGAGATTGCCGAGATGTACCTTAGCCTTCTTGAGGTCCTTGATCTTCAGATAGGCTTCGCCCACGTATTCATGCGCCCCAAGGTGCTTGGGATTCAGATCGAGGGCCTGGGCATAATGCTTGAAGGCGCGATCGTAATTGCCCATTTTCCTGTGACTGTAGCCCATCAGATTCTCGGCGTCGGCGCTCTTGGCATTCCGCGCCAAGGACTTCTCGAGAAGCGCGATCGCCCCTTTCCAATCTTCGGCCTTGATGCGTTTTTCAGCCTGCTGATAGTAGGAATCGACGGGCTTAGTGCTCTTTGAGCGGGAACTGTTAGAGAATGTCGAGCCAGACGACCCCGAACTTCCAGCCGCTTCGACCGCCGGTGCAGCAAGCACAAAACCAGCCAATAGCAAAACGCCCAATCCGTACAAATTTTTCATCGGGTACTCCTTTCAAACCGTTACCAACTCGTCCCCATTGCGACAAAATGTAATTGACTTGGACGGCACAGCCAACCTGCCCGTCCATGGCGGTTCAAACACGCCGCGACCACAAACTATTCCCGCCGTTCCAGAATGGACACGAAAAATCCATCGGTACCGTATTGGTGGGGGGTTAATAAAACGCAATCATCATTGTGCGGGGCTGGACTATCGAGAACGCCGGGCCAAATTTGACCGACCGGAACAGCGCCGAATGCCGGATGGGCAGATAGAAATTCCCCAACGCGCTCGCCATTCTCCTGTTCCAGCAACGAGCAGGTGACGTAGACCAACCGGCCACCCCGTGCGACCAGGGTTGCCGCCCGGTCGAGCAGATCGCGCTGCAACGAGACGTTGCGATCGATGTCAGTCTGGGTCAGGCGCCACGGAAGGTCTGGATTTCGACGTGTTGTTCCGATGCCCGTGCACGGCGCATCAATCAGGACGCGATCCGCTTTTCCGGCGCAGCCATCGAACCAGGGATCTTCGACACCTGAAACTTTGCGCGATTGAACGATCGATACACCGGCACGCCGCAGGCGTGGCTGCATCCGCCGGAGCCTTGATGCACTGACATCACAAGCGTGGATGACGCCTTTGTTCGTCATGCTTGCGGCCAGCGCCAGCGACTTCCCTCCTGCGCCGGCACAAAGATCTACGATGATCTGATCCGGCCGCGCGTCGACCAGAGCCGACGCCATTTGTGATCCCTCGTCCTGAACCTCAATCAATCCATCACGATAGGCGGCGGTCCCCCGCACCGACGCGCGTTCGAAGACACGCAAAGCGCTGGACGCGTGCGGACAGCGTTCGGCCGTCACGCCTTCGGCCGCCAATGCGCGTATTGCCTCCTCGAGTGTGGCTTTGATCGTATTCGCCCGCAAATCCAGAGGCGGACGCTGCTGCATGGCCAGCATCTCGGCCACCGCGGATCCACCCAAGGAGTTCGAGATCTCCTGAAAGAGCCATTCAGGGCAATTCGCTTCGACCCAGTTCGGGATATCCGTATTCGAATGCCCCGCTACCAGAAGGTCGGTGAGCAAGATTTCCTCCTCGTCATTCAGCGTTGCCGGGCCATAACGGCTGGAATCGAACAGCACCGACACACCGTCTTTGTCCTGGGCATCGTGCGCCAATTTGGCCATCACCATCGAACGCGGCCCAACAGCCCGTTCGCCGGCGTATTGCTGGATGGTCCAGGCGAGCATCGCCCGATGGCGCAGGACGCCATAAAGCAGGTTGTTAATCGCCGCGCGATCTTTCGACCCGGCGAACCGGTGACCCTGATGCCAGCGTTCGACAACCCGATCGGCAGGCCGGTCAAGGGCTTCAATCAGCCCCAGAATATCAATGACTGCGGCAATGCGCGCGGCCGGTGTCAACGATATCTCCGGTAGCGGTCGCTATTCGGGGTTGGGATAGTTGGGTGATTCCCGGGTGATGAGGACATCGTGGACATGACTTTCACGAAGTCCGGCATTCGAAATCTTCTGGAAATGCGGTTCGTCCTGCAGATCGGCGATATTGGCCGCGCCTTGATACCCCATGCCGGCGCGCAACCCCCCGACAAGTTGATGAAGGACGCTGTTCAACGGACCCTTATAGGGGACCTGCCCTTCAACACCTTCGGGGACGTATTGCAGCGTGCTGCCGACATGCTCCTGAAAATACCGGTCGGCGGAGCCTTGAGCCATGGCACCTGCCGACCCCATCCCGCGGTAGGATTTGTACGACCGGCCCTGATAGAAGAACACCTCACCCGGCGCCTCGTCCGTGCCCGCCAGCAGCGAACCGATCATCACGACGTCGGCGCCGGCAGCCACCGCTTTGACGATGTCTCCCGAATACTTGATACCACCATCAGCGATCGCGGGCACGTCCTGGCGATGGCACTCTTCGGCGGTCTCCATAACGGCCGTGAGTTGTGGCACCCCCACTCCCGCGACCATCCGCGTCGTACAAATCGAACCTGGACCAATGCCGACCTTTACGGCGTCGGCACCTGCGTCGATCAGCGCTTTCGCGGCCTCCGCCGTGGCGACGTTCCCAGCGACCACCTGCGCGTAATTGCTGAGCTTCTTGATCAGGCCAACCGCTTCGATAACCCGTTTGGAATGGCCATGCGCGGTGTCCACCACGATGACGTCTACTTCGGCTGCCACCAGCGCTTCCGCGCGGGCGACCCCCTTATCGCCGACACCGGTTGCCGCCGCGACCCGCAACCGTCCTTGTTCGTCCTTGCAGGCATTGGGGTGAAGCTCCGCCTTCTCGATATCCTTGACCGTCACGAGTCCGACACAGCGACCGTCAGCGTCCGTAACCAATAATTTCTCGATCCTATGCTGATGCAGCAGACGCTTCGCCTCTTCGCTATCGACTTCCTCGCTAACGGTAATCAGATCCTGCGTCATCAATTCCTTTACGGGTTGCCGGTCATCAGTGGCGAATCGAACGTCTCGGTTGGTCACAATGCCGACGAGCCGTCCACCCACACCATCCACGACCGGAATCCCCGAAATGTGATAACGCCGCATCAGCTCATGCGCATCGGCGAGGGGTTGATCGGGATTGATCGTCACCGGATTGACGACCATGCCGGACTCAAACTTCTTGACCACACGAACTTCGATGGCCTGTTCTTCCATCGACAAATTTCGATGAACCACACCGATTCCACCGGCCTGAGCCATGGCAATGGCGAGCGAGCTTTCCGTCACGGTGTCCATAGCGGCGGACACCAAGGGAATATTCAGTCCAATTTCTCGGGTAAAGCGCGTTCGGGTGTCGACTTCAGCGGGCAAAACCGCAGAGTATCTTGGCTTCAGGAGGACGTCGTCGAATGTGAGCGATTCCGATATCTCCATCTCGCCTCCTGATTTCGGTGGCGCGCAATATGCCATGCCCGCATGGCCTTGGGTAGCGAAAAAGACGGCTAATTAACGACCAGCCGACGACTGCCATGAAAGTGGGCTCGGCAACACGCCGAAACACCGAACGTCACAAAATGAATGTCTCGAAAACGAGCGCCGCCACCTGATAGATCACAACGATCTCGAGGAAAATCATCAATATTCCGAACCGGTTCAGGCGCATCATCGACGCCGGGTTGCTTGAATCGACCTTGAACCGATCGATGATCTTCATCAGCCCGCGTTGGAGGTAATAGTGCGCGCCGCCGAGCACGAATACGGCCAACCCCGAATCGATCGTGAAGAACCGCAACCCCTTGACTGATCCGATAGGAACCTCGGGATGCTTGGAAATAATCTGAAATCCACACGCCAGCCAGACGATGCCAACAAATCCCCACGCAAATATGGCCTGAGCCTTCGTCCCTTTGATCGCACGTTCCCTTAGGTTAGGTGCCGATGGTTTGCTGAACCGGATCGACCCGAATTCATGCTGCGGCGCGAATGCTAGAGTAAATTTTGATGAGTTGGAATCGTGAACGTTTCCAGCTCATCGATGTCATTTGCTCTAGCATTGCCGTTTTCAGGTTGCCAAACAGATGCTCAGTTCAGGCTTCACTGCTGGAGCTCTTCACGTCGTCAGCACCCCTGAAGTCGATTCCGATAACGTAGGTTTCCGAGGACTCTTTACGGCTGGCATTCGGCTTGGCGTGTTTGACGGTGCGGAACGATTGTTTCAATGCAGCGAGAAAATCCCGTTCTGAACCGCCCTGGTACACCTTGGCAACGAACACCCCGCCGGGCCGAAGAACCTGACAGGCCACATCGAATGCTGCCTCGGCCAGCGCGACGATTCGAACATGATCGGTCGATCGATGCCCCGTGGCGGGCGGTGCTATGTCGGACAGCACGATATCCACACCATCCTGAGTCGACTCTAGAATTGCCTCGATAGAGGCGTCTTCAAGAATATCGGCAGTGATGATCCGAGCCCCAGCCACCGCGTCCATGGGTGATACATCGAGGGCGATGACATTGTCCTTGCCGGCACGCTCTACCGCTACCTGAGTCCAGCCGCCGGGTGCCGCCCCGAGATCGACCACCTTTGCGCCGGCCCGCAGAAACCCGAAACGATCATCCAATTCCGTCAACTTGAAGGCCGCTCGCGACCGATAGCCCGCCTTCCGAGCCTGAGCGACGTAGGGATCATTCAATTGCCGTGAAAGCCAGCGCGTGGAGGAAATCTTACGGCCCCGGGCTGATTTCACCCGCACGTGATCCCGATCTCCGGGCGATTTCCCCCGATTTCCTTTTTGCCCGCCGCTCCGCCCTGACTGACTCACGGATGTGATTCGGCGTCCGCCGCCTGCATGAGTCCCTGAAGCAGGCCCTCGCGCAAGCCCCGGTCAGCCACCCGCACCCGCTGGGCCGGCCAGGCTTTAGAGATGGCCTCGATAATGGCACAACCGGCAATGACGAGATCCGCCCGACCGCGCCGGATACAGGCGTGGTTGGCCCGTTGATCGTACGGCATCGCACTGACCACGCGCGTGACGTTGTCCAATTCCCCGATTGACAGCCATGTCCCATCGACGCGGGATCGGTCATAGCGCGTGAGTCCAAGATGGATCGCGGCCAGGGTCGTCACGGTGCCAGACGTGCCCAGCATATGCACGTCTCCCGTCTCGATGGCGGATTGCATGTCATGGTCCGTGACAAACGGATCGAGGAGGTCACTCACGTGTTTCACGAGGCCCGTATAGCCGACCTCATCACCACCACAGTCTCCGAATTCCTCCGACAACGTCACAACACCGCACGGTAACGAGGTCCAGTCCAGGACTTCGGGCTTTTCGCCCCTCGCGAGGCCCAGCCACATCAGTTCCGTACTCCCGCCGCCGATATCGAAGACGAGCGCTTTGCGGCAACGCTTATCGAGAAGTGGCGCACATCCCACCAACGCGAGTTCGGCCTCCTCGCCCGGCGAAATAATATCGATCTCAAGCCCCGCCCCTTCGCGAACCTGCCGCAGGAATTCATCGCAATTGCTCGCGCGCCGACACGCCTCGGTGGCAATACTGCGGGAGCGCGTGACATGCCGGCGACGCATCTTTCCTGCGCAAACCTTCAGAGCCGAAATGGTCCGCGAGATCGCTTCGTCCGAAAGCCGCCCCGACGCACTGACTCCTTCGCCGAGACGTACGATTCTGGAGAAGGCATCGATCACACGAAAACCATTGCGCGTCGGATGCGCAACCAGAAGACGGCAATTGTTCGTCCCGAGATCCAGTGCAGCGTATACATGCTGCCATCGCCCTCGCGGACGGCGGCCGCGCTTGTGCGGCGCCGGGGATGTCGAATTCACTACTGCCCCCTGCCCGGGACGCCAACTCGCGCCCTCTGGCTTGTTCAAACCTTCGAGCGAAGTCTAGCAGCTTAGAAAGCTGCGTGGAACGTCGCCGGATTCGAAATTTCACACGAAACACCGATTTCTCGTACTCAAAATGTCGGTCAGGTCGTTGGTCTCGGTCGCTCGACCGTCGTTGACAGCCCCGGGACGCATTCTTATGTTCCGATTCTTCGCGGACTGGCCGCCTCGCGCGGCCCTGCTGGGGGATCGTCTAATGGTAGGACAGCAGGTTCTGGCCCTGCCGATGGGGGTTCGAGTCCCTCTCCCCCAGCCATTATCTTTTATCGTTAAGTTTCAATAATTTAAAACGCTGGGTCGGACCTGAGGTCCGACCCCGTCGGCGTACTACGCCCGTAGCCTTAGGTTCTGAGGATCGTATAGGGCTTCATCCAGCACCTTGGCGGCGCAGCGGCGTCCGAGAATTTCGACTTCGAGCTTAGCGCCGGACACTGCTTGATCCGGCTCGATGTAGGCAAAGGCGATGCTCTGGCGCACCGTGTGGCCGTAGGCGCCGCTGGTGGTGAGGCCCACGATGCGGCCGTCCGCGTAGACCGGCTCGTTGCCGTGGGCGTCGGCGTCTTCGGCGTCCACCGCGAGGTAGACTAGGCAGGTGTCGGTACCCTTCCGGGTGCGCTCGGCGAGCGCGTCCTTGCCGATGAACGGGCTGTCGCGCTTGACGAACCTCTCCAAGCCAGCCTCGATCGGCGTGATCTCGGTGCCCAGATCCTGCCCCCACGCCTTGTATGCCTTCTCCATGCGGAGCGCGTTGGCGGCGTACGATCCGAAATCAGCGATTTCGTTCTCGTCACCCGCATCCACGAGGGCATCGTAGAGCGTATCCAGGCGGGCCATCGGGATGTGAAGTTCCCAGCCAAGCTCGCCCACATAAGAAACCCTGAGCGCCCGGGCCGGAATACCCGCCAACTCGATCTCGCGTGCGCTCATCCAGGGGAAGGCCTCGTTGCCGAGATCCGCGTCGGTCAGCTTGGCCAGTACGTCCCGCGAACGTGGGCCTGCCAAGGCAAGAACGCCATAGTCGTCGGTGACATCCTTCACGTCGACGTCCTCATCTTCGCCCACGTGCTGCACCAGCCAATCGAGGTCGCGGAGCTGCGCGGTTGCGGCCGATAGCAGGTAGAAACGGTCTTCATCCAGCCGGGTCACGGTGAATTCACATTCGATGCCACCGTGTTCGGTGAGCGCGTGGGCAAGGACGACGCTTCCGTCCCGTTGCGGCACGCTATTGGCGATGACGCGGTCTAGAAAGGCGGCGGAGTCGGGGCCGCTGACCTCGAACTTGGAAAAGGCCGACATGTCCATGACGCCCACCCGCTCACGCACGGCCTTGCATTCCTCGGCCACCGGCTCGAACCAGTTGGTGCGGCGGAAACTGTACTGTTCCTCTACCCCCTCGGCGGCGAACCATTTCGGCTGCTCCCAGCCGAACACCTCGGCGAAGACGGCGCCGCGCGCCGCGAGCTTGTCGTGGATCCGAGTCGTCCTTGCCGGCCGGCCGGCCTCTAGCTGATGGCCGGGAAGGTTGACCTGGAACATTTGGTGATATTCGTCCAGTGACCTTTCCACGGCGTACGTGCCCATTGCCCAGTCGCCGAAGCGCCTGGAATCCATGCCGCGCACGTCGATTTCCGCCTGGCCATGGACCATCCACTGGGCGAGGTATTTCCCAGCGCCGGGACCTTGGGTGATGCCGACGCTGGATCCGCAACAGTTCCAGAAATTCCGCAGGCCCGCAGCCGGTCCGATGAGGATACCGGCATCCGGAGCGTGGGTCATGGGTCCGCAGATGACTTGCTTGATACCGGCGTTCGCGAATGCCGGTATGCGCTCGGCCGCGCGTTCGAGACACGTCATTATGCGGTCCAGGTCCGGCGGCAACAGCTCCCGATCGGAGGCCCAATCGATGCCGTCGAGCCCCCACGCCTCCGCACCTTCCATCTCGTAAGGGCCGATGATCAGACCCTGTTGCTCCTGGCGGTAGTAACACGAAGCGTGGGAGTCGCGGACGGTCGGAGGTTCCTGATTCAGGGCTGCCACGGCATCCAGGTTCTCCGTCACCAGGTAATGATGGACGATGCTGACGACGGGAACATTTGCCCCGACCATCGCCCCGACCTGAGGAGAGAAACAGCCGGCGGCGTTGACCACGTGCTCGGCGACGATGGTGCCCTGTTCGGTGATCACGTCCCAGGACCCGTCGGATCGTGGAGCAATGTCGGTGACACGGTTGCGGAGGTATATTTCAGCACCTCCCTGGCGCGCCCCTGCGGCCATGGCGTTGGTGCTACCGGCGGGATCGGTGTGTCCGTCGCCGGGCGTATAGAGTCCGAGAATGATGTCCTTCGTGTCCAGGAGCGGATGGAGCTCCTTGATTTCGGCCGGGCTGACGAAATGGCATTCCGTGCCCGCGGCGCGCAGCATTCCCACCGCGCGGTGATACCAATCGACCTCGTCCTGGTTGAACGCGAACCGGACCGTGCCACAAGCGTGAAAACCCGTCGCCTGCCCGGTCTCCGCTTCCAATCGTTGGTAAAGTTCCGAGGCGTAGCGATGGACCTTGGCCATGCCGAGGCTTCCGATGAAGTGGGGGATGAACGCGGCCGCGTGCCAGGTCATGCCGGAGGTGAGCTCACCCTTCTCGACCAAGACCACGTCCGACCACCCCTCCTTGGTCAGATGGTAGAGGAGCGCGACCCCCATGATCCCTCCACCGATAACGACGACACGCGCCTGAGACTTCATTTGGAATTCCTTTCCGATCGATCGTCGGATATTAGCGGCAACTTAGTGGGTCGAGAAACAGGCGCCTTGGCCAAGGCGCCTGACGTAGAGGCTACTCAGTGTTCGCGCCGAACATGGAACCGAACTGCATGACCGGTTCGTAGACGCCGGCCTTGAAGACGAGCACGCGGAATACATAGAAACCGGCCAATACGCCGGCCGCCACTATTAGTCGCATTGCTGACCGCAAGTTCCTCATCGCCGAGCCATAGCGCGATGAGCGGGACCGCAATGCCGGCGCCAACAACCGCGCTGTAGAACTACTTGGCGTACTGCGTCCGGATCAGAAGCCGCGCCGATACTTTGCCGCCAGGCGAGCCGTGATACGCCGCGTGGAGGAGACCAAGCAGCATGATCAAGATCGCCCCGAGCATTACAGCAATCACCGAAGCCCGATGCCCCTGGGCATTCATTCCCAATTCGCCTCCCTGCAGCAGGAAGACCAGCACACCGCCTCCCGTAACCGCATAAAGCAAGCTTGCGAAGGGCATCATCGCCGTACTCCACAACGCGATCGCCGTCGAATGGGACATGGCAAAGCCCTGATAGGCTGCAACCACCAGTGCGGCAGCGACAGCGACAAACTGAATCACCATGCCGTAGGGCAGGATGCCGCCGAGGTACGCGTCGATCGTGTGAATCACGCCCGCCCCCGTGAAGACCACGATGGCGATCAAACCGCGGCTGGTCCATGAACGGTCGGGACGCAGAATGGCGCGCCACGACTTTGCGGGGACGCCCATGTGGCTGAGATGAAAGAACGGCTTGCCAATACAGGTGATCAGCAGGCCGAGAATCGAGCCCGGCGGAAAATCCCAAGCCATCGAAACCAGGAACAGCCCCGCCCCCAGTTCCCCACAAAAGAAGGCGTTGGCCATCGGGAGGTCCCAATGCCGTTGAAAGCGATAGCCGAGGCGAAATGTGTCGCCATGCAATGGTGATGTCGACATGTCCAGACCTACTCTTTGGCTCCGATCATCCTAGCCTTGTAAATCCCGACCTTACCCGCGGTCTCCATTGACCTGCACCACGATCCCGCAAGCATTGAAACACTGCTGACAGTGGCTCCGGACCCAATCTTCTCCGGGCGCACCGAGCGCACTCGCATGGCCGACACTAGTGTCCACGAGGGCCACCTCGTCGTGTCTTTAACTCTGGCCTTAGTCCACATAAAACACCTTGGGCCGGGTGTTCTTTTCCGGCAGCGGCGGTCGGCCATTACGTTCACGCATCAGCTTCCCGGGTGCGCTGTGCGGATCGTCGAGGTCGCCGAATATGCGGGCATCGGTCGGACAGCTCGCCACGCAGGCGGGCTCCAGCCCTTCATCGACACGGCGGCTACAGAAATCGCATTTCGTGACCGTCCCCGACAGCCATCGCTCGTAGCGAGACCCCTCGAACGCAGCCTGTTCGCCCTCTCCGATATAACTGCTATCCAGGTCTTCCTTGGTCAACTGCGTGCGGTTGTCGTACGGGCACGCCACGGCACAAGCGCTGCAACCAATGCACTTGTGCTGATCCACCATTACGACGCCATCGTCGCGGGTATAGGTGGCGCCACTGGGACAGGCCTTCTGGCAGGGTGCGTCCTCGCAGTGGTTGCACAGAGTGGGAATGTAGACCCGTCTGACGTCGGGAAAGGAGCCAATCTCCTCTACGAAGACGCGCGTGAAGAACACACCTTCGGGCAGCATGTTTTCCATCTTGCAGGCGATGACGCAGGCATTGCAGCCAATGCACCGTTTGAGATCGAAGACCATTCCCAGCCTTGCCATCGGATGCCTCTCCTGCTCCTACAATCCGTCGATCAGAGAACCGGCTCAGCACTCTTGCGGTTACTGCCCGGCGGTATATCGACCCTGTAAATCTTCACCTTGCCCACTGTCTCCATCGAACCGCCCAACATGCCGGTATGGGCGATGTCCATGGCGAGGTGGGCGTTCTGACTGATACCCTTTTCCTGCGCGAGGGGATGCCTGGTCCAACGCCCGAAACCGCCCGATACGGCCGCCGTCTCCGGGTGAATACCCTGCGTCAGTCCGACAACTCCCTCGGCCCGCGCGAAGCGCGATTCCACCCAGACGGGATCGCCGTCCCGTAATCCTCTGGCCGCCCCACTATCCGCGTTGATCACCACTTTCAGGAGATGCGGATCGCGGCTGTACAAGTCCTTCAAGATCGGATTGGTCGCGGTATCCGCATACGTCATCATGTAGGACTTGTAGGAGATCAGATAGAAATCGTAATCCGCTTCACGCGCATGGCCTCCGAGAACACCTGTTGCTTGTCCGCGCAGAGGTTGAACACACCATTACTGATGACGACATCGGCCCAACCGTCCGTGATCGGCATATCCTCGAGCAAGCCTTCTTTGAACTCCACATGATCTAAATCGAGCTCTCTGGCTGTGCCACCTGACTTCGTCAGCATTTCGTCCGTCATATCAATGCCGATCACGCGGCCACTCGGACCCACCTGCTCTGCGGCAATGAAGCAGTCAAATCCCGCACCCGAGCCGCAATCGACGACTCGCTCGCCTTCCTGCAGCGTGCGCAGCGAGAACGGATTGCCGACACCGGCGAAGGACTCGACTGCGGCGTCAGGCAGCGCGTCTACCACCGACGGTTCGTATCCAAGCCGCGCGGCCAAGGGACGCCCCGTATGGAAGTGATACTCTGCGTCGGGCGTTATCGCCACCTCGCGGTACTTCTTGCTGACTTCCTCGCGCAACACTTCCGCATCCACGGGGGTGGCCGCAGCGTCGATCTCTCTGATGGCCATGCTTTTCCCTCGTTCACTCATTGGGCGTTTGTCCACAGTACTACCGCACTGCCCAAAACCGTACGCGTAATTCGCTGGCAATCCTATTCGATGGACGGGCGTAAAAAGCGATTGGCGACGATGGCGTGGAAAAGTGCCTCATCAAAATTGTACGTGAACGAGGCATCCGGATCGTGGCCCCAACGGGGTTTGCGGATGCGCGATCTTCCGATGGGCCAGCCGGCCTACAACGCGCAAGTGCGGAAGCCGGCGAAGACATCGCGGCGTTCCGGTCCGAAGAAGTTGCGGTAGGTCGAGCTCGCCATGCGGGCCCGCGTCGTCCAGGCGCCGCCACGCAGCACTTTGGTATCGCCAAACAGGGGTTCGGAATATTCCTTGTAGTCGTCCGGTGAGAATCCAGGGAACGGACCGAAGGTATCGGCTGTCCACTCCCAAACATTGCCGAGCATTTGGCGGCAACCCCAGAAGCTATCGCCCCCATCGTGCGCTGCAACGTCGACGGGACCGAGCGCGAAGCCGTCGAGGTTTACATGGCCCGGCGTCGGCACCGCATCGCCCCAGGGATAGCGCGCCTTGATCAGACCGCCACGGAGACCTTCCCGCATAGTGGCGGCAAACTCCCACTCCGCCTCGGTCGGCAATCGGCGGCCGGCCCAGCGGCACCAGGCGCTAGCCTCATACCAATTGACATGGATAACTGGTTCATCAGGAGGCAGATCCAACCATTGATCGAACCGGCGGAGCTGCCAGCCGCTCTTGCCGTCTTGCCCTGTGCCGATCGGGCGCCAGAAAACCGGGTGCTGAGCCTCATTTTCGCTGCGCCAGCGCCAGCCGTCCGCACCCCAATATTCCTGACGTTCGTAGCCGCCATCGGCAATGAATGCGGCAAATTCGGTGTTGGTGACCGGCGCGCGCGCCATGCGCATGGGCGCGACGAAGGCATCGTGAGCCCATTTCTCATTGTCGAAGAGAAAATCAGCTTCGGGCGGCGAGCCCATCTGAAACCAGCCGCCCGGGATCTCCGCATCGCCCATCAGGGTGCCGCGGTCTGATCCTACTTCTTCGCGTGGTCCATCCGGCATGAACGTCGGTGCGGGGTAGCCGTGAGTCTGGCGGGCCCACACGAAGGCCTCGTCGTGCATGTCCTCGTGGAAAGTTGTGAATTGGTAGAGAAAGCTCTCCCGTGGATCAGCCAGGCCGTCTCCCAACCGTCCGATCAGGACCTCACAGACCTGGTCCATATAGGATTGAATCTCATCCAGCGGGTAGATCGGCAGGTCCCAGCGTGTCTCATGCGCGATCGTGATCGAATCGTACAACGCGTCACCGCGCCCAAGCAGCGGCTGGTGGCTGTACTCCCTGCGCAGGATGAAGTACTCGTGAAACCAGGCGACGTGACCCACTTCCCAGAGCAACGGGTTGACGGTCGGCAGTACGGGGCCAATAAGCTGCTCGGCGGTCAGGCCTTCAAGCAATTCCATCGAACGTTGATGGGCGTTTCGCATATTTGCGGCAAGTTGGATGGTCGATACGGAAGCGGTCATCGGGCTCACACACTTATGACGACTGATGGCATGAATACGAATGGCATGAAGATCGGTGGATATTAGTCTCGTCACGCCGGCCGGAAAACACACCCGCGCCGGCAACTGGACCACGGCGGCGCGATGGGCGCGAATTCTGCGTTGTCTCGGGCATCGTGTAAATATCGCTGAGACCGACGAACATTGCGACGCCGATATGTTGATCGCGGTGCATGCCTGGCGAAGTCGCGCCTCGATCGAGCGATTTGGCAAAATTCATCCCGACCGTCCCCTCGTGGTGTGTCTCGCGGGCACCGACATCTACGGCTTCCAGCACAGCCATCCCCATGAGACGTTGAAATCGATGGAACTGGCAGGTGCGTTGGTCTGCCTGCACGACCTTGTTCATCTGGCGATCCCGAAACGGTTCCATCGCAAGCTTCGGGTGATTCATCAATCGGCGTTGCCGCTTGCGGCACCGCGCCAACCCTCGGTCAGGACATTCGACATCTGCGTCATCGGGCACCTGCGTGATGAGAAAGACCCTCTGCGGGCTGCATATGCCGCCCGGCTGATGCCCGCACAATCCCGGCTGAGAATCATTCAGCTCGGAAAGGCCCACAACGAAAAGTGGGCGGCATTGGCCCGCAAAGAGATGACCGGCAACGATCGCTTCATTTGGCGCGGTGAGGTGTCAGGCGGCTTAGTCAGGCGGCAGTTGTCCCGGAGCCAGGTAATGGTGATCAGCTCCCTCGCGGAAGGCGGGGCAAATGTGATCTCAGAATCAGTTGTTGCCGGTGTTCCCGTTATCGCCTCGAGCATTGAGGGAAATATGGGCCTGATGGGCACGGATTACGCCGGAACCTATCCGGCAGAAGACACGGCGGCCTTGGCTGCGCTGCTGATGCGCGCGGAGAGCGAGCCTCGCTTTCTTGCCGAACTCGGGACCCAGTGTGATCGTAGAGCGCCGCTGTTTAGCCCCGACCGCGAGATGGATGCGTGGCGGATGCTGCTTCTCGAACTTTCCCCTTTGAGCCGGGCCATCTAAAACCGGATCGTAATCGGCTCCAACTGGTTGCTCTGTGGCAGAACCCGGCCAATCGCAGCGGCCCGGAGATAGCCAAGTGTTTGAAGGGCGTCGACGCAATCCTCGGCCCGGTCAGCCGGGACGCCCGCCAACAGACCACCCGACGTTTGAGGGTCAAACAAGAGCGGATAGCGTGGATCCTCGCCGGCCTGCTCCAAATTCGCGACGGCACGACGTAGCCGGACGTTCTGGGGCTGCAGCGAGCTGAGGATGCCGGCGCGAGCCGTCTCCTCGGCGCCCTCGAAATACGGAATGGCGTCGAGATCGAGTTCGACGTCCACTTCGGATGCACGAATCATCTCCACCAAATGGCCGAGCAAGCCAAACCCGGTCACGTCGGTGCAGGCATGCGCCTGATGACTCAGGAGGCACTCGGCGCCACTGCGGTTTGACTGTGTCATCGATGCGAGCGCGGCGGTGATCCATCGGCCCTTGGCCTTGTGACGCATATCGGCCGCAAACAAGGTGCCGGTGCCGATCGGTTTGGTCAGCAACAGCGCGTCGCCCGGCATCAAGCCGCCCTTGCGCATGACATGTTCCTGGTCGATCAGCCCGTTGATCGAGAAACCCAGCGACAATTCGACACCTTCGCTGGTGTGGCCGCCGACCAACGCGGCGCCGGCCTCTTCCAAGACCTCCATCGCGCCCGCCATCATCTGGGTCAGCGTGTCCTCAACCTTGGTCTCGATCCCGAACGGCACCGTCGCGACGGCAAGCGCCGTCTGGGGTTCACCCCCCATGGCATAGATGTCGCCCAGGCTGTGATTGGCGGCAATTTGGCCAAATACATAAGGGTCGTCGATCATGGCCCGGAAGGAATCGATGGTCTGGACGACTGCCTTACCCGGCGGCACCGTAACCACCGCGGCATCATCCGGTTCGTGCAAACCGATCAAGACATCTTCGCGCGGCACAGGCGTCAGGCCATTGATCGCCCGACCCAGGACGGTGGCTCCCACCTTCGCGCCGCAGCCGCCGCAGCGCATGGCAATCGCCGAGATTTCCTTGATGACGTCGGGACCCGCCAGCCCCGCGGGCAGGTCCGTCTGTTCGTCGTCATCCATTTCGGGCAGGTCGTTGAATTTGTCCATGAATCGACGGTCGATCCAGTCCTTCCAAGTCCATACCGCACGGCCCTTGAACGACCAGGAACCACGGGAGGCGACGGCGTATTTGTCACCGGTCGTAATCAGGCTCAGAAACTTGACCTGCGGCGTGAAGGGGCGTGGTGCTCGGCCGAGCAGCATGCGCCGAAGGTTCCTCGCCAACGGTTTTCCCTGCCGGACGGCAAAGACTCCTGATTTTGGCCGCGGATGGTTGACCATGGTGGCAACGTCCCCTGCCGCGAAGACTTCAGGATGGGAGACTGTTTGCAGCGTATCCCCCACTTTGACGAAACCTTGCGCGTCGACCTCAAGACCGGCTTCGGCCAGCCAGACGGGTGCGCCAGCCGCCGTGACCCAGAGAATTTCATCCGCTTCGATCTGAGCACCGGATTCGGTGCGCAGGAGACCCGGTTTAACCTCGACCACCGCGGAACCGGTATGCACCTTCACGCCACGCTCGGACAGGACTGAGCCGAATGTCCGGGCAACGATGGGGTTGTGGCCCGCGAGAATACCCGACGTATCGCTGAATAGATGAAATGTAATATCCCCTGATCTTCCCGCGTCGGCCCGCAACGCCCGTAGCCGATGCTGGACAGCCAACAGGAGTTCGACTCCGCCGGCTCCGGCTCCGACGACTGCAATACTCATCGGCCCGTCGTGGCGCTTGGCACGCTCCGCCAATGCTTCCCAGCGATCGAGAAAGAGATTGATCGGCTTGACAGGGACCGCCGTTTCGACGGCCCCAGGTACGTCCGCGGTGCGTGGCGTCGAGCCAGTATTCAGCGACAGCAGGTCGAAGGGTACGGGCGGGCGGTTGTCGCACAACACACGCTTGCCTGTGAGATCGAGCCCCGTGACCTCGCTGTGGAAAAAGCGGCCTTGGGCAAAACGAACAAGTGCACCGAGATCGATGTGAGCATCGTCAAAGCCGTAATGCCCCGCAACATAGCCCGGCAGCATGCCGGAATACGGCGTATGCACGTCACGGCAGATCATGGTCAGGCGTACGCCCGGGACCGGCTTCATGCCGAATCGCTTGAGCACAGCGACATGGCTGTGACCGCCACCGATCAATACGAGATCCTTGATTACGGGCGTGTCTGAACTTTTCATTGCTTCTCGCCGAATACCTCTTGAATCCGCACCCAAGCCGTTGCGCGCCAGTCTTCTTCCATTCATATGTACGGCTTACTAGCACAAAGCAATTACTGATGCTCAGGATTGCATTTATGTCTGGCGTCAAGGGGTTCGTATGGACTCCATGACACTTGAAGTCTGCCTGTAAGCCGAGTTGGCACTGGAAGGCAGAGGCCCAAGCTCGCTGACGATCGGTCCAGTCGCCCTCCAGCTAAGCCGTAAGATTCCCGTAAGCCTCCTGGCGAAGTCTTGTGCCTCAGCAGATTAATGACCTAGGCAAATGAATCTTCATCATGCATTTTCTTGTGCTTTTTCGGGCGCTTGCGATCGCGGCCCTATACAACCTCCTACTCATTTCCGCGACAGCGGCCGCGGTGCCGACCGACGGCCAACTTGACTTTACCGTGATGCGCGACGGTAAGGAGATCGGAAATCACCAGATACAGTTTCGGCAGGATACTGATTCGCTGAGTGTCGATATCAAGACCGACGTCGCGGTCAAAATACTCTTCATCACCGCCTATCGGTTCGAGCATCACGGCACGGAAATTTGGCGCGATGACCGGCTCGTCGCATTGAAATCAGTCACAAATGACGACGGGACACCGCACGACCTTGAAGCCCAGGCCGACAAAGATTCGCTCTCTGTGATGGGGGACGGATCGGCCAGCCGTGCGGAGGCGAACATCATTCCGGCGAGTCTCTGGCACGAAAGTATCCTCCAGGGCGGCGATATCTTGAACACCCTGCATGGAAAAAAATGGCGATCAGCGTCCGTGATAACGGCCAACAGGCCGTTTCCGTACGTGGCAACACCGTCCAGGCCCGGCACTTCGTCATCACCGGTGATCTTGAGCGAGAGCTGTGGTTTGACGGCAACAACGTACTTGTGAAGGTCCGCATGAAGGGCAAAGATGGGTCCGACATCCAATACCTGTTGAACTGAGCAAAGTGATCGAATCCAGCGCATTGATTCGTTTGGTTATGGACAGGGCTGCACTGCGGCATCACGCAACCGGCCATCTAACATTGGATCCTTTGATATGAGGCTATTGCTGGTCGAGGACGACGTTCGCCTGAACGCCACCGTCAGACGGGGGCTTCAACGGGCTGGATTCACCGTGGATGCAGTTGAACTTGCCGGTGACGCACGATTGGCGGCGGCTACCACCGCCTACGACGCCATCGTGCTTGATCTCGGACTCCCCGACGAGGATGGCAAGACCGTGCTTACGGAATGGCGCAATGCCGGCAACACGATGCCGGTGCTTATTTTGACGGCACGAGATGGCGTCGACGATCGTGTCGAAGGGCTCAATCTCGGTGCGGACGACTATCTGCTCAAGCCGTTTGCCATGGCCGAACTGGTGGCTCGACTGAAGGCACTCTTAAGACGTCCTTCGGGTGCACTCGGGACCCGACTGGAAGTCGGCAACGTGTGCTTCGATACGGTTAGCCGAGAGGTCGAGATCGACGCGCACGCGGTAGCACTGGCGCGCCGTGAACTGGCACTCCTCGAACATCTGCTGCGCCGCGCCGGCCGCGTGGTTGACCGAGAGGTTCTCGAAGACAGAATTTACGGGTTCGGCGAGGAACTGGAGTCCAATTCGCTCGAGGTGACGGTTCATCGATTGCGGCGCAAACTTGCCAAAGGTGGCGCGACCGCAGGAATCCATACCGTCCGCGGAGTGGGTTACTTTCTAACTGAAGAGTCGGCGCCCGCGCGTTGACGGCTCCTGTCACATCATCACTCCAGGCACGTCTTGCCTGGCGCCTCGGACTTGTCTTGGTCGGATCCCTGTCGCTGGTCGTCTCGACGTTGCTCTACTACGTATGGACGATATTGGACGACCTGGACGACGCCAGTTTTCAAATTCAAGCACGACAAATTACGGACAATCTTGTTGTTCAAGATGGAGCAGTCGATTTGAATTTGCCGACTGCGCTCAAGAGCGCTTACCAACAATCCGGTGATGGCTTTCTGTTTGCCTTAAAGCATCGTGACGGACGCGTCCTGGTCTCGTCGAGCGCGAAAGCACGTAATCTCATAGATGCCGTGGCGCTTCAGCTTTTACGCATTTGATCGATCCCTTTGGCATGGCAGTCGACAGCCCCGAGACTGCGGCAGCCAGCATCATTTTGGCCATCGAACGAGGCTCGCGATCGCGCTATGCCGTTGGTTGGGAGCGCCTGTTCGTGTGGGCACAACGCCTTGCGCCGAGCCTCGTCGACATGATCTTGGCCCGCCAGATGGCAAAGTACATTGGTCGCCGATAACGCCTGCCTGCCGGCGAGCCGCAAAGGCCGAAATCGAATTCGTACACTTCGCACTATATCCAGCGAGGTAATATGGCAATGATACTATATATTGTGCCAAATTAACATTTAAATACTATATATAGTATTCAAGCGCTGACTTTAGCTGGTATTTTGGCCCTAATAGAGATCTCAAACCTTGTTTACGGTGTCCTTCTGCATCATTGTTATAATTTTACCCATATTGGATAAATTCATTGAAATAAGTCAGATTATACGGTAATATTTCACACCGTTTTGGATAATTTTAGTGCTCGCATCGAAGGCGCGGCGAAATCTACCGCACCGTGCTAGCATAAGGCCTATGAAATCATGGCTATTGATCGTCACCCTGCCCTTTCTCCTGCTGACGGCCGGGTGCGAAGGCATGCAGCAGTGGACGCAGACGATTCAAGAGCTCAACAAGACATTGCTGCCCCTAACCGTCTTCAAAAAGTCCACCAATTAGGCCGGGCGACTTTGGCTATTCCCGTGCAGCCAGCTTCATCATCTGCGCGTGCTGCGACCTACGTAAAACGGCACACGGGACGAGTTCAACACCACGTCGCAATCCTCCTGGGTGCTTACATTGCGCTTTTCTGCTGGGTACTGCCGTCCGTCTCCGCGGCACAGGCAGGAAATTTCATGGCGGCGGTGGCCAATCCGCACGCTGCCGAGGCAGCCGTCGATATCATGCGCCAGGGCGGCAGCGCGGTGGACGCCGCCGTGGCCGCGCAGCTGGTGCTGTCACTGGTCGAACCGCAGTCTTCGGGTATTGGTGGCGGCGCCTTCCTGCTCCACTACGATGCAGGCAACGGCGATGTCGCGGCCTACGATGGGCGCGAGACAGCACCCCGCGCCGTCACAGAAGAGCTGTTCCTCCGTGATGACGGCTCGCCGATGAAGTTTTTCGAGGCGGTGGTCGGCGGCCGCTCGGTGGGCGCCCCAGGTGTTCTGCGCATGCTCGAGATGGCTCACCGGCGTCATGGACGCCTGCCGTGGGCGACACTGTTTCAACCCGCGATCGCATTGGCCGACACGGGATTCGCCGTCTCGCCGCGCCTCAACATGCTGATCACGAGAGACAAGTACTTGAGGACCCAAGAAATCGCGCGGCGCTACTTCTATCACGCAGACGGTAGTGCACGACGCGTCGGAGAGATCCGCCGGAATCTTGAGTACGCAAGCGTTCTGCGATCGATCGCGGCCGGCGGTGCCGACGTATTCTATCGCGG
>Ga0114999_10002774_pt1 | contig 22565 bp, 26 predicted proteins | sample ArcticOcean_MG_C_3_FD_89820 | JGI IMG/M metagenome (GOLD analysis project Ga0114999, IMG submission 89820) | Marine microbial communities from western Arctic Ocean - ArcticOcean_MG_CB8_126 | ecosystem: Environmental > Aquatic > Marine > Oceanic | place: Arctic Ocean: Canada Basin | collected...
GCAGATTGCAACTTAGGGCCTATAGGAGGCTTCCTTAATACATAGGTACTATTGGTATCATATATTTTGTAAGTTAGATTAGAGCGGCCGACTTCGAATTGTTTATAATTGAAATCTTTTGAAATATCCAGGTTATCTGATATCCAGATTCTTAATTTTTTATCAAATTGATTCATAAAATTAGAATAATCAGTTATAAATATATTACTTTGTAGAATCCAGATTGATTAAGATATGTTATGTGGACTTTTCATTATCACCAGTTGCAGAAGATTATTTGAATAAACTGAATGATTTTTTTAACAAGCATATCTTTCCAAATGAACAAGATTACGATAAGGAGATAGATAATTCTGATAATCCTTTACATATTCCAAAATTACTAAACGAACTTAAAGCTACTGCAAAAAAAGAAGAATTATGGAATCTTTTCCTTCCTGATAGCAGATATGGACCGGGCCTATCGAACTTAGATTATGCGCCATTAGCTGAAATTATGGGAAAAGTCTGGTGGTCTTCAGAAGTATTTAACTGTTCAGCTCCCGATACCGGCAATATGGAAATACTAGCTGAGTTTGGCTCCGACGAACAAAAAGCAAAATGGTTAGAGCCTCTTTTAGAGGGAAAGATACGTTCTTGCTTCGGAATGACAGAACCAGGTGTCCCATCGTCAGATGCTACAAACATTCAGTCTTCGATAATCAAAAAAGGTGATATGTATGTAATCAATGGACGTAAATGGTGGACTTCTAATGCAGCTAATCCAAATGCAAAATTATGTATATTTATGGGAATAACAAACCCTGATAATCCTCCCTACCAGCAACAAAGTCAGATTCTTGTTCCTCTTGATACTGAAGGAGTGGAGATAGTAAGACCTATGAAAGTATATGGTTATGATGATGGATACACTGGTCATCCCGAGATAAGCTTCACTAATGTTTGTGTTCCTATAGAAAATATTATAAGTGAAGAAGGTTCAGGATTTACTATTGCTCAAGCAAGGTTAGGCCCAGGTAGAATTCATCACTGTATGAGAACTATTGGTTTAGCAGAGAGGGCGTTAGAACTATTAATAGCAAGAGCAAAGTCTAGATCTACCTTTGGAAAAAAGATAATTAATCAAGGTGTCGTTCAAGACTGGATTGCAGAGTCCCGAATAAAGATTGAGCAGGCAAGGCTTCTTACTTTAAAAACAGCATGGCTTATGGACACGGTTGGAAAAAAAGGCGCAAGGATAGAAATATCAGCAATTAAAGTTGCAGCAATTGAAGCTGCTAGTTATGTGGTTGATAAAGCCATACAAACACATGGTGCCGAAGGGCTATCTCAAGACACCCCTTTAGCAAGAATGAGTGCTGGAGTAAGGGCGTTACGATTTGCTGATGGACCAGATGAAGTTCATAAGATGTCTATAGCAAAAAGAGAAATAAATAAAGAGAAGTAAAATGGCTAATGAAAAAGTTGTAATTATTGGTGCCGGACAAATGGGTAGTCAAATAGCAGCTCTATCTGCAATGGCTGGTATTGAGACTAATCTTTATGACGAGGATGAAAACCAGTTAAATCAAAAATTAGAATTTACAAAGAGAAATATTGCAAATTTAATCCAGAAAGAAAAATTCTCAGAACTTCAGGGAAAGAACTATGATTCCTTCTTGGTCCCATGTAATTCTCTGGAAGAGGCAGTTAAGGAAAGAACATTTGTAATAGAGGCAGTTACAGAAAGACTAGATATAAAACAGGATGTTTTTAGCTATCTTTCTAAGAATACGACAGACGGGACGGTTCTTGCTTCGAATAGTTCTTTTATTGTAGGCTCTCAACTAGCAGAAGTTACGAATTGTCATTCACGTATATTAAATATGCACTTTTTCTACCCCCCTCTACGCATGGACTTAATTGAGGTAGCCTATAGTGAAGGAGTTGAAAAAAATATAATTGATAGAACCGTAAATCTTGGTAAGACAATGCAGAGAAAAGTAGTCGTATTAAAAAAAGAAACACCGGGTTTCATTGTTAATAGGATGCTTGCAGCTCTAATTGACGAAGCATTTAAATTATATAAAGAAGGAATTGCATCATTTGAGGATATAGACATTGCAATCGAAAAAGGATTAAATCATCCTCTTGGACCATACCGTTTAGCCGACTATTCTGGTTTGGATATACATTATTATGCAAAGCTTAAGATTGCTGAAGAAAGTGGAAATCCCTCACTTGGTCCACCAGATTTTATAACTAAAAGAGTTTTAGATGGAGATCTTGGAGTAAAGTCAGGTAAAGGGTTTTATGATTATTCAAAAAATCCACCGGAACCAACAAATTAACTAATTATGGAAAGGAGGAATAGATGATCTGTCCAGAATGTGGATGCGGAGATGATGAGTAGTAGTAGCTATGAACTCATGATATTTAAAAATCATCTAGAGTTATATTAAAAAATATTTCTTTTGTTGCCTGGATTTTTAAAATAATCCTTTCTGTTTGGACTTCAAATGGATAAGGTTTCTTAAAATATTTTTCTGACAATTTGTCTATGTGATTTCTTGCTTTTTCCCCCCCATAAGAATCTACAATAATTCCTCTTACTTCAACATATTTAAAGGGATCATCATTTTTCCATATCATGACTGAGACTCTTGGATCATTAATAATATTTTTATATTTTTTTCTATGAATTTCTGTATTGATATATAAAAATTCATCGTCTGAATCCACCCACATAACTTGAGTTTGAGGGCTTCCATCAGTGAATAGTGTAGTCAGTGCTGCATAGTTGGGGTTTTGAGCAATCTTTATAGTGATTGGATTAAGCATACGAGTTCCTTTCTAATAATATAGTACTGATGAAAGTTGTATTGCAAAGAGTAACAGAAGCTAGTGTGCATGTTGAAGGTAATCAAATAGCTAAAATTAATAAAGGATTTTTATTGCTTTGGGGAGTTGAAAAAGGTGATAAGGAAGAAGATGCAATCGCATTATCAAATAAAATTTCTAATTTAAGAGTTTTTTCAGACAAAGTAAATAAGATGAATTTATCTATATTAGATATTAACGGTGGGGTATTAGTTGTTAGCCAGTTTACTTTAAATGCAAATATTTCAAAAGGAAATAGACCTTCATTTATTAATTCCGAAGATGCACTAATAGCAAAGAGACTAATAGAAGTTGCAGTAAGAAATTTTCTTAAAAAGGGAATTTCAGTAGAAACAGGAAATTTTGGATCTATGATGGATGTAAAGTTGAATAACAATGGCCCAGTAACATTTATTTTAAACTCAAAAGATTCTCACGTAAGCTAGTTTACGCTGTATGTAGAGCAATATTTTTTATAGTTGAGTTACTCTCTTCAAGTTTTTTATCCAAGTAGTATTCATCTCCTGCCCACAGGTGTAAACCGAGTCCAATTTTCATGCAGCACCGTTTAAAGGCATCTGATTCTGCATGTTTAGCATTTGTTCCATCACTTCCTTGGTCATGTTCAACATCACCTATAGAAGTAATAATTACTTCTTTTCCATCAATATCAACAGTTAGCCTACCAAAGCATCCAACGACTGTATTGTTCTCTGATTGGCGAATAAGTTCTGTAACTTCCCATGTGTATGGACCACAAATCTCAAGTAGCCGTTGGGCTATTACTGAATGAGCTACGTATTTGCCAAACTTTCCTTTCGGAGCTTTTTTGACCCACTTACTTGGGAATGGCCGAGAGAGTTCATATAGTTGTCTCATATTACTGTTTCCTTTCTCCGTGTGATAGATTTTTCACCCATTCTGGTGCTATCTTACTTTCAGTATGTATAGTTTTAAGATCTGGCTTCTCTTTCCATTCTTTATATAAAAAAGTATCTCTTATCACTTGAGGATCTTTTCCCCTTTTTTTTGAGACAGCATCTAGACCCATTAATTTCGGAACAAAAGTTTTTCCAAGTACAGCTACTAAATGTTCAATTAATTCTTCTTTGCTATTAGCTTCAATTACCAACCACTTAATTAGGACTTCTAGGTCATTAGTTTTCCAACTTGAACTTTTGGAGTAAACAAATACTTCATTGCCAAGTCTTATCGAACCTTTTTTTGATATATCATCAGAAATTTTATTATCGCTATAGCTTTTTATAGAGGTAGTTGCTTTTTTTGCAGATCCGGAAGCATTTCTTGCTACCCATAAAAATTCTATATCTTCGCTAGTAATTAATTTTTCTCCAAATTCTGTTACACCAAGGTCCTCCTCTCCTCTTTCTTGATTTGCTATTTCTCCCGATAAATGAAGTACTTCATTTAATACTTTTTCCATTGACACTCCTTAATTTATGCTGCTTGTTTCACTTTATTATGACAATTACACTTATTGTTGTGATTTGAGCAAATTATTAATGCCTTCAATCCACTCCTACTTAGTTTTTTTATTAACTCTTCATTTCTCATACTTAATAAACTAATAATTCATTGTGACACTTTTTCATGTACGTTTATTAATTAGAACTAATATCAAAACCTGCTTATTATAAAATTGGTATGATAAACAATTTTGAAGTTGAGTCTGGTATGTATAAAGAGGTTGTTAAACAATTTGATGAAGTAGCTCAATTAATTGATCTTGATCCAAATCTCCGAGAAAGATTAAAGTATCCCCAGAGAGCATTAACAGTATCATTTCCGTTCAGAAGAGATGAGTATAAAGAAGTAGAAACGGTTATAGGGTATAGAGTGCAACATGTTTTAAGCATGGGTCCTACTAAAGGTGGGATCAGATATGCTCCAGATGTTAATTTGGGTGAGGTTACTGCATTAGCAATGCTTATGTCATGGAAATGTGCAATAGTAGGACTTCCTTATGGCGGAGCAAAAGGAGGGGTTACAATAGATCCAGCTCCACTTTCTCGCGCAGAAAAACAAAGAGTCACAAGAAGATACACGGCAGAAATATTACCAATCATAGGTGTCGATAAAGATATTCCAGCTCCAGATATGGGAACAGATGAACAAACTATGGCTTGGATAATGGATACTTATTCGTACTTTGTAGGATCAGCGCAACCTGGAATTGTAACTGGGAAGCCAGTATCTATTGGTGGATCTATTACAAGGAGAGAGGCAACTGGAAGAGGGGCGATAGCGATCGCTCACAAAGCATGTCTCAAAATAAATCATAAGTTTGAAAATTCAAGAGTTGTTATTCAGGGTTTTGGAAATGTAGGAAAGTATGCTGCACTAGATGCCTATGAGAGAGGTGCAAAAGTAATAGCAGTGAATGATATAGAAGGAGCTGTTTTTAATAAAAATGGATTACATATTCCTGAATTATTTAAATACGTATCAAAAAATTCATCAGTATCTAAATTTCACGGAGGAGAAGAGTTCGATAGTTCAAAATTATTAGAGATCCCTTGCGATATTCTTATCCCTGCTGCTGTAGGAGGAGTTATTACTAGTAAGAATGCAGAGAACATAGATACAAGGATGTTAGTAGAAGGTGCAAATTCACCGACTACAGTCAAAGCACACAAAATTTTAGAGTCAGGCGGTATTTTAGTTATACCAGATGTCATTGCAAATGCAGGAGGTGTTACAGCTTCTTATTTTGAGTGGGTTCAAGACACTCAAAAGTATCTATGGAAAGAAGAGCAGATTCATCAAAGATTAGTCGAGGTTTTGACTTCATCTTTCGATGAAGTTTGGAAGATATCTGAAAATAATAATTGTGATTTACGCACAGCTGCTTTGATGATAGGAATTAAAAAAGTAGCAGCAGCAAAACTTACTCGAGGTCTATTTCCCTAAAAGCTCAGTTATCTCTGACAGTATTGATTCCCTTTTACTTTTAAGCGCTTCATTCTTCGATTGTATAGTATTCATTTCGATTCCATGAAGTTCACTACCTATCGGTAGTTCATGTGAGTCATTGAACATTGATAAAGCTTTTATGATTTCTTCAAGCTCAGTAATTTCAACACTTATTTTTTTTAGTTTTTCTGTATCTGGAGGGTTAGCATTATAAACAGGACATATTGGCTTATAATAACACCAGTTGCATAAAGTATTTTTTGTTGCTGGAAATTCATCTTCTTTAAATGCTTTTTTTATATTTGTCCAGATATTAAGAAGTTCTTTTTTTGACTCAGCAAGAATTTCTTCAGTTACTTCTTGAGTATGAATTGTAGAGTTCTTTAAATATATTAATTTCAATTCTTTAGGTATTTTGCCAATTTCTTTTTGTATTAAAAGAGCATATAGCTTTAGGGCAAAGAACCTAGCTTCTTTATATTTAATAGCGGGTGCTTTACCTGATTTGTAATCTATAATCACTAAATTCCCATTATCATCTTCGTCCATCCTGTCTAGTATGCCTCTAAGATTTAAATCTTCGATTGTACCTCGTACCCATCTTTCTCTATCTAAAGGTTGTATTTCTTTAGGATTTTCGAGTTTTAAATAGTTGGCTAGTAATCTCAGGGCATCTAATCCCCATGCACGCTCTTCTTGTCTATTTTTAAAAAGGGAAAGATGTTCTTCATTATTTCTTACATTATTCCATTCATTCCTAAATATATTTTCAAGATTTTTCAATGTCCTATCATTTGGTTTTCTATCATAAAGTTGCTCTAAAGCTGTATGGATGGTTGTGCCTTTCGCTTGTACTTCATTAGTGGGTTCTTTAATTTTTAGTACGTTTGCATATTCAAATTGCTTAGGGCAAGTTTTAAATTGAGATGCTCTTGAAGGGGACAAATTTTTTATCATAAATTAATTTTAGTGAATTGAGATTTCTCATAAAGCAATTAAAATAATTAATATATGAATCAATTTCTTAACATTCTAAAGATAATTGGAATTGTAACTACAGCATTAACATTGTTAGTTGTTGTTGCTTGGTCTGCCGTATCTTGGGTTAATTTCCTTTAAAATAGTCACGAAAACATTAGTTTGTATCTTTTTGTTAGTTTCGAGATAACTCTAATATTTATATACCTAGAAGAAGATTGCAAGAGGTAATTGATAAATAAGAAAATTCTGAAGGTAGCAAGATAATCTGAGATTTTCACTTTTATGCTATTTTATCATTAAAACACTTCAACACTAGAGTTTCAATTATGGAAAAAAGTAAGATAAAGGTAGCAATCTTAGGTGTGGGTAATTGTGCTAGTTCAATAGTGCAGGGTCTACAGTTCTATTCGGAATCAGATTCAGAACTTGGGTTAATCTCCGATGTTATTGGAGGCTATAAAGTAGAAGATATTGAAATAGTAGCTGCGATAGATATTCACAATAATAAAATAGGAAAAGATTTATCAGAAGCAATTTTTGAATCACCAAACAATGCTTTTAAATTTTATGATGTAAATTCGACTGGAGTAATAGTTCAACCAGGAGCAAGTTTAGACGGAGTTGGCTCATTCGTTAAAGGGAAAATACCTGTTGTTGAAGAGTCTTGCAACATAGTTGAACTGCTTAAAGAAACAAATACAGAAATATTGATCAATCTTTTACCTGTCGGTAGCGATATGGCAGTAAAACATTATGCACAATGTTCAATAGAGGCAAATGTTGGATTCGTAAATTGCATCCCAGTTTTTATTGCTAGAGATATTGAATGGAAGAAAAGATTTGCAGATAGTAATGTACCATTGATAGGCGATGATATAAAAAGCCAGGTTGGTGCAACTATTGTGCATAGAGCGTTAGCTCAGCTATTTTCAGATCGTGGGGTACACCTAGAACACACTTATCAGTTAAATGTTGGTGGAAACATGGATTTTTTAAATATGTTAGAAGAAGAGAGATTGGAAACAAAGCGATTGAGTAAGACTTCATCAGTTTCTTCTGTTGCAAATAGAGGGAAAGGTATTAGTTCAGACAATGTTAGAATCGGTCCTTCAGATTATGTAGAGTGGATGAAAGACACAAAAAAAGCTTTTATTAGATTAGAAGGGAGAGCCTTTGGGGGAGTTCCACTAAATGTGGAAGTTCAGCTAGAAGTGCAAGATTCTCCAAATAGTGCGGGAGTAGTTATTGATGCGATAAGATATATGAGATTTTTTTCTGAAAGAGAGGACCTTCAATCACTAGATTTAGTTAGTGCATGGCTTATGAAAGCACCATCAACTCCTGGTAAAGACACCGAACTTCTTAAGAAGTTACATGAGTTAACACATCGTGAATAGCTATGCATTTTTAACTGATTTAGAAAATATCTCCATAGCTTCCTCTACTTGATCTATAGGAGTTGTTAGAGGACCCATAAACCTTATTACATTTCCATCAAGACCACATGAAACAAGAAGTAGCCCTCGTTTCTTAGCTTCCGTGATGATTTTGTTTGTCTTATTTTTTGAAGGTTTATTATTTTCTATTATTTCAAGACCAATCATTGGTCCAAATCCTCTAATATCACCTATGCAATCAGATTCTTCTTGGACTGTCTCAAAGGAAGACCTCATTATTGATGCTTGCTTATTAGCATTGTATAAAACATCTTCATTATCTATGACTTCAAGAACTCCTAATGCTGCACTACAGGAAATAGGTGATGCTCCAAAAGTAGTTCCTAATCCACTTTCATGCGGAGCATCCATAAGTTCTGCTCTTCCAGTAACAGCAGCTAATGGGAATCCTCCAGCGATTCCTTTAGCTAATGTCACAATGTCAGGCTCTATCTGAAAATGTTCAGCTGCAAACATTTTGCCCGTTCTCCCAAAACCAGTTTGAACCTCATCAAAGATTAGGACTATTCCATTCTCAGAGCATTTCATTCTTAAATACTTTAAAAAATCCTTTTCACAAGGAATGTATCCTCCCTCACCCAGCTGAGGTTCAATAATTATTCCAGCAACATCTAAGGGATTAACTTTATTAGCAAAAATGTCTTCCATACTACTGATTGCTTGTTCAGTTGAAACACCTCGATAGATATATGGAAAGATAGTTTGAAAAATCTCTTCAGGAAATGGTCCAAAGCCCTCTTTGTACGGATTCTCTTTTCCAGTTAATCCAAGTGCCATATGTGTTCTTCCGTGAAATCCTCCAATGAAGGAAATTAGATTCTTTCGCTTTGTTGCATATCTAGAAATTTTTATTGCATTTTCTATTGCCTCTGCACCGCTATTAACAAGAAAAGATTTTGTTAGTTGCTTAATTGGGTACCTTGAATTTAATTCTTCACATACTTTTAATGCCTTTTTATGAGGAGCAAATGCAAAACAAGAGTGAGTAAAATCTTTGAGTTGCTCCTCAACTCTTTTTATAACTGTTGGGTTAAGATGCCCAGTATTTAATACTGCATATCCACCAACAAAATCAAGGTATCTTGTCCCGTCTTCATCCCAAATTTCAGCATTAGAAGCTTTTGATATAAATGTATCCATAGAGCTTTTCCAGCCTCTCGGTAGCTCTGAACCTAATAGTGCTTTATTTTTAGAATCCATAGTTTAAATAATAGTTTAAAAACTAATAAAAACTAATTGAATGAATTGTTTTAGTACAATTAATTTTGATGAGAAAGTTATTTTCTAAATTAAGTAGGGCTGACAGAGTATCTCTATCTATAATAAATCTTTTTGTATTATGGTCTAGTTTTGACTTCTTAGGATGGTATAAAATTTGGCTCGGTGCTGATGGATATCAATATTCGTTCTATATAAAATATTTTATAGAAGGTGAAGCTAGCATTGGATACGAACAAGGGGTGCACTACTTTTGGATGCTATCTTTATTAATCAAGCCGTTATGGTTAGGAGCTGTTACTGGGTATTTTAACTTTTGGGATACTTGGGCGTACCATTTAGGAGTACTCCTCGGCAATTCAATTCTTTTCTTTATTCTCTCTAATACAGTATTTTTTCTTTTTAAAAAACTATTCGTTCAAACAGAAATTGTTTTTTTAGCATCTTTAAACTTTTTATTATTAACTCCGATATATTATTCTCGATTATTAATAAAACCAGATTTGCTAACGATTGTAATGTTTACAGTTTTTATTTATATTTTGACCGAAGAAAAAGTATTCTTAGTAAATAATTCTAGATCATATATAATTTTTGGTATTTTTTTTGGCTCTATGTTCTCAATAAAATTTACTGTTTCAGTAGTCTCAATTTTTATATTGTTAGCATATCTGACAATTCATAATACTAATAATTATTCTTATAAGAAAATTATTATTTTTTTTGTTGTTGCATTTATTTTTGCATCTTTATTAATAGTCCACTCAGAGAGTATTACAGAAAGATATATTTGGGAGACTCCAAGAGCCGAACCTCTATACGGCTCTGCACCTCTTGAATATTTTACAAATTTTTCTCCTTTGGAAACTTATGAGAATCCTTTAAGAGATAATCTGAAAAGTTCTTTCCTTTCAATATGGTTAGTTGACTTTTATGGAGATTACTGGGAAGTATATTTTTTGAGCAAGAATAGTGCCCTAGATCTATCTGATACAAAAATTATTTGGGCCCGTTTATGTTTTATATTATCAGTTGTAGCAAACTTAGTTTATTTATCTTCAATTATTCATAAGTTTAAAGGACGCCTTATTAAATATTATGATGGAATACTATTTTCCTTAGCATTTCTAATTGGACCCTTCTCTTTAATAGCTATTGAAACATTATTAGGATGGTTTAAGGCTTCGGAGGGAGATCCTACAAAAACTACATACTTTGGTTTTTTATTTATATTTTTTATTATTTCTATTTTTAGTTTTCTTGCTTCTAAATGGGAAAAAACTAGATATTACACAATAACTTTTACAGTTGTTCTACTTTTGACACGGCTTCCCTTCCTCTTTTCAAATACATTAAGTATTCCTGAAACATTGCAAGTAATAAAAGACCCCTTAAGCTCTCCTATTGAGAATATTATTCCTTATTTCGATCAAAGATGCATATATACAGAAAGTGAAGCAATGGAGATTCTTAAGAGAAAAGATAGAAATAATATAATCAAATATGAAGTCCAAGTAGAGTACCAGGGCTATAGAACTGATTGTTTTGGGAAAGTTTTTAACTCCAATTACTCAGGAGGAGAAATCTTAGATAAAGATATCCCTATAATTTTGATTGTTTCCAAATAAATGAAGAATTCTTTTATTTGGAATAAGTGATTACTGTGTAAACTTTTATTATGGTTTCAATATTTCACACTATATGGGCTTGGGTAAGTATATATTTATCTGGGGTAACAGGAATATTCCTGATTGGATTCTTCTTAGCAAACAAGCCTAAGAATTATTTTCTTAATTACTTAATCAAATTATCGATAGTCAGTATTCTTATTCAAATTTCTGCAGGCCTGTATTTATTCGGCATTGGAATTAATCCTGGGTCTTTTCATTTATTTTATGGAGTAGTAATACTTTTTACTTTAACTTTTATGTACATTTACAAAACAGATATGAATAAAAATCCTGAGTTATTTTGGGGTCTTGCTTTTTTATTTCTTATGGGTTTGGCCATTAGAGCTTTTCTTACATTTGGTAGAGTGCTGTAGTATATGTCTTTTACATTATTAAATGATGGGAAATCGTTCGCTTGGCAAGCTTCTGATTCACCAACTCATGTATTTCTTCATGGCTGGGAAAGAGACAGTAGTGATTTTGAATATTTCTTCAATAAAGTAAATGGACTTTTTATAGATTTACCAGGATTTGGAAAATCTCCTAAACCAGACTCAGTATGGAGTCCTAATGATTATGCAAAATGGTTGAGTAAGGTTGTACCAAATTCAGTAAATACTGTTGTAGGTCATTCTTTTGGTGGAAGAATTGCTACACACTTTATCAATAATTTACAAAATATAGATCAGTGTATTCTTGTTGGAACTCCATTATCAAGTCGAAATTCGAGAGGTTCTAGTGGAAATTTAAGACTTAAGATTCTAAAGAAGGCAAATAATTTTAATTTAGTCTCTGAAGAGTATCTTGAGAAGTATAAAAAAAATAATGGATCAACAGACTACAAAAATGCAGATGGTTTAATGAGAGATATTCTTGTCGCGGCTGTTAATGATGATCTATCAGAAATAATAAAAATAATTACTATTCCTGTAGTGCTAATTTGGGGTGAGGATGATAAAGAAGTACCATTAAGGGTCGCCCAAGAAGCGCTAGGGCAGATATCTAATTCTAGATTGTTTGTTTTAAAAAATATTGGGCATAATCCATTTATAAAGAACTCAGATGAAGTAATGAAAATTATAGAAAAATCATGAACCTTCTTCACTGGTTTATATTTGCATTGTATATTGCTGGATGCATGGTTAATGGTTTAAGATGGAGCAGGATTGCGCAACGAGAACATTATATTCCTGGATCTGTACTCAAATTCTATATAAGATGGATAAAACTAAATAAAATAAATTATCTTATTCTGATTATCATATTTATTTTTATCTTCTTATCTCTTATCTATGAACTAGCGTCATTTGTAGTAATCTTTTTGCTAGTTATTTTTCCATATGGTCTTACATATGCCTCTAGAACTTCTGCTGTTAAGATAACTTCCAGACTGAAAAGATGTTTTTTCGTATATATATTATTTATCACATTAATTTCAGCCTTATCTCTTGTGAATAACCTAGGCTATTTCGGTGGTCTCGTATCTCTTCTTTTTTCATTTTATATTTTTGATCGATCTCTTAAGTTGATGTTTAATATTGAAAAAAGATTGTCTAATGTTTATATTGAATCAGCCACTGAAGAACTAAGTAAATTTAAAGGACCAATCATTGCAATTACAGGATCATATTCTAAGACCACAACAAAAGAAGTTTTAGTCCAAATATTGAATAACCAATCTAATATATTTTCAACCCCAAGTAGTTTTAATAATCGTCTTGGAATTGCACGTGCAATTAATGACCACGATATGTCAAAGTCTGAAATTGCTGTTATTGAGATGGGGACTTATGGTAAAGGTGAAATTAAAGAAATATGTTCATGGGTTAGGCCTCATATATCTGTTATTACAGGAATAGGACCTGTTCATTTAGAAAGAATGAAAACATATGAAAATATTTTAGATGCTAAGTCTGAAATAGTTGATTATGCAGGTGCTGTAGTAATTAATGGTGATGACAAAATCTTAATTGAGAGAGCTCGAACATGGTTAAATACGAAACAAATAGTTGACTGCTCTATTGAGAGCGACCAGGCATTAGTTTACGTAAATTTTGAATTAGGGATGCATACAGTATATTTAAAAGGTAAAGAAATTTGTAAAATACATGCTCCGGAAGTCCAGCAATTGTCCATAGCTTTGTCAATTGGAGTTCTGTATGTTTTAGATCAAGATATTAACACATTGCTTGAAGAACCTTTGAAGTTAGATTCAGTAAAACACAGGCAATCTATCACTGAAGGAAAAAAAGGTCAAAAGATAATTGACAATACGTTTAACTCAAACCCGTATTCAGTACTAAGTAGTTTAAAATTACTTGAAGAATTAGCAAGTAGAGAATCTCGATTATGGCTTGTAACTCCAGGCATGGTTGAGCTGGGATCTGAGCAATTTACTCTAAATGTAGCATTTGCAAATGAGGCAGCAAATATTGTAGAGGGTGTAATTATTGTAGGATTGACAAATAAAAAAGCTTTAAGACTAGGTTTTGTTGATTCCGATGTAGATATAAGGTATGTTAACAATAGAAATGAAGCGGTAAAGATTCTCGATTCTTTTGTTAACGAGAGTTGTGTAGTATTATTTGAAAATGACCTTCCAGATCATTATCCATAAAATTTATGAAACATAATATAGGAGTAATTATTGGAGGGCCCTCTCCAGAGCATGACATTTCAATACTTACTGGTCTACAAGCAGCAAGAATATTAAAAGGTAAGCATAAAATATCAGTAATTTATTGGTCTAAAGATAATAAATGGTACTTAAATAGTCCTAAATTAGAGGGTGAAGATTTTTTAGATCAAAAAAAAGTCACAAGAAATGCACTGCAAATTCAATTAAATGAGAACCCTGGTTTCTATCTAAAGAATAAAAAGATTGTATTCGATGTATTTTTAAATGCGTGTCATGGAGGACCAGGTGAAGATGGAACTTTGCAAAGTGTTCTAGAACTAATCGGTACTCCATACACCGGCCCAGATACTTCATTAGCACAGATTTGTATTGATAAGTATTTATTTACTATTCTTATGAGGGATAACAATCTACCCGTATTAGATAGAACTCTTTTAAGAGGAAATGAAACAAGTTTAAATTTTGAACCACCATACATCATAAAGCCTCGATTTGGCGGTTCGTCAATAGGGGTTGAAGTTGTAGAAGATCTAAAAACAGCAAAAACTTTAGTTAAAGATTCTGATTTATACTCTAAGGGAGTTGTAATTGAAAAATATTTAGAAAATAGTGAAGATTTATTGATTGCAGCAATTGGGTATCCTAAATTAAATCTTTCTGAAATTGAAAAACCGTTGCGTAATTATCAGTCTTCTGCAATATTTAATTATAAAGATAAATACTTAAGAAATGGAGGACTCGAGGGGTCATCCAGAGAACTTCCAGCAATGTTATCTGAAAAGGATAAAAATGAAATAAATTCTTTAGCGTCACAACTTATAGAAGTAATTGGTATTAGAGGCATATATAGGATTGATTTCTTAAAAAAAGATGATGATATTTATATAAACGAAGTAAATTCTATTCCGGGTAGTTTATCTACCTATCTATGGAAAAACTCTGGTCTATCAAAGTATGAATTAATTGAGAATATGATAAATGAAGCACTGAGTTCAAGAATGAAAGAACCATTTCTTGTTAGGTCTGACGGAGAAGCTTTACTCAATGCAAAGGATATAGACTCTAAACTTGGATAAAGTAACTGCAGTGGTATGGGATTGTGACGGAACATTATTGGATACTGAGGCTTTGTTTGCAAAAGCTTGGCAGATGGTTATGAATCAATATGATATACAGATCTCAAACAAAACAATGATAACTTATGTAGGCATAGATGACAGAATAATACATGCAGAGCTTTCAAAATTAGCTGAATTACCAAATTTTGAAAATACTATGGAAATGTTAAATAATGCAGTTAGAAATAAATTTAATGATAAAGATTTAATCTTTCCTGATGTAATAGATGCATTAGAATTTTTTCAAAATCTAAATATTCAACAAGGATGTGCATCGGCTTCTCCTGAAAGAGTATTATTAGAGAAATTAACAAAATCAGATATCGTAGGGTATTTTGAAACAATTTTTGGAGGTGATATGGTTGAAAATAATAAGCCATCACCAGAAATATATTTAGAAGTTTTTAGAGTATTGGATGTTCAACCACAGAATGTCCTTATTATCGAAGATAGTCCCTACGGAATTAAATCTGGCAAAACATCAGGAGCAAGAGTCCTAGCTATTGATAGAGGAGTATTCAGTCAAGAACAGCTACAGGAAGCAGATTTCAAGTCATCTTACTTGGATTTAAATTTTTTTAAATCACTTATTTAGGGTAAGGTTTACTGCATTTTTTGATGATAAATTACAAAATAGTCTTAGGCGCAATATGTGACTAAGACAATATAATTTTAAGTTTAAAAATAGGAATTTGACGATCTGTCCTACTTTGATATTCTTCGTATCCACCTCTGTTCAGATTATTTAATTTAATCCAGTACTTTTTTCTTTCATCTCCATAAAGCTGTAATGCATCCACAGATATGATGTCTTTACCAATTTTTATTTTTGAGTGTGGATTTTTTTTTAAATTATAAAACCACGACGGATGATTTCTACTTCCTCCATTAGATGCAACTATATAGTAAGCATTATTTTCATAAAGATAAACTAATACAGTTTGTCTTTCTATATTTGTTTTTGCGCCTATGTTTAAAAGAAGTAGACAAGGAATTCCAAATATCTTTTTTCCTATGCGTGCATTAGTAATTACATAAATATGCATATGAATGTACAAAAATATTTTTAAAACAATATTCAAAATATTTATTCTTTAGTATTTGTCCTGACCAATTTTGATGTTAATAATCTTAACTTCTCCATTGTCATCGATTTTTGTATAATTTAGTCTCTGGCCTTGTCTTAATGAAATAAATATAGTATTTTTTAGTGAATTTGGCTCTAAGACTAAATCATTTTTAGTTTCTTCATCTAGGATAATTCCTATGCCTGTATTCGGATCATATGATTTTACTATACCTTGTGCCATGATATTATAAATAATAACGTAATACTCTCGCAATATATATATTTCAATAAAATTTTACTATTTGTGCAAAAAAATAATAAATAGAGTATCTTCAAATTGTGAAAGAAAAAATAGATTTAGACTTACTTCAATTATCAAATCTCAAAATCGAGAGTTTAAAGAAAATACCTTCTTCTAAGCAGATTAACCCCGGACCAATAGACAAAAATAAAGCTTCTGGTTTTAAAAAGGGAAATATAAATAGTGTTGCCGATCTAATTCGTTTTTTCCCAAAAAAATATATAGAAAGAGATCAAATTTCAAATATTTCTGATTTAGATCACTTCACTGAAGAAGTGACTATTGCAGGGACGATCCAGGAGATTTCTGTTTTTACCACTCGAACACGTCTACGAATCACAACTTTCAAAATTAAAGATAACTCGGGTGTTCTATCTGCAAAATGGTTTGGTCCACAGTATGTTGACAGAAGATTCAAGAATGAGGAAAATGTTTTTTTAACAGGAAAATATGAAATAAAAAAAAATGGCTCTGTAGAAATGAAAAATCCTTACATAGAGTTGAATGGTTACGACTTTGAAAAAGAAGATATTTCTTTTATCCCTATCTACCAAAAAATTCCTAGTAATAGCCCTTCCTGGATAAGAAAGAAGTTAAAGCAAATACTAGAAAACACAAGTAATTCTGATTGCATGCCAGAGATTCTCATAAAAAAATATGATGTATTAGATAGGAAAATAGCTTATGAAAAAATACATTTTCCCTTGAGTAGCTCTGAGAGTTTAGATGCAAGAAAAAGGCTTGTTATAGATGAGTTTTTGTACTTGCAGTCTTTCTTTTATAAGTCTAAGGAGATTAATAGAGCTAATAAAACCGGCGTTACTCATAAAATTGATCAAATGAGTATAGAGCTATTTGTTAATAATCTAGATTTTTCACTTACTAAGTCTCAAATAGAGGTTATTAAAGAAATCACATTCGATATGTCTATGGCTACACCTATGAAAAGATTACTCCAAGGAGATGTAGGTTCTGGCAAAACTGTAGTAGCTACATTTGCAATGATAACTGCTGTATTGAATGAACATCAAGCTGCACTAATGGCACCAACAGAGGTTCTAGCAGAACAACACTATAAGACCATAGTTGAAATGTGTAAACCGTTTAATATCGAGACATATTTAATAACTTCAACAAAACAAGACAAGACTGAAATACAAGAATTAATTAAAAAGGGTATTCCAGCTATTTATATAGGGACTCATGCACTTATTCAAGAAAAAATAGAATTCAATAACTTAAGTTTTGTAGTTATTGATGAGCAACATAGATTTGGAGTGGAGCAGAGATCAAGATTAAGTTCTATTAAAAACAATAAGACGCCAGATTTATTATTTATGACCGCTACACCAATACCAAGAACAACTGCTTTAACAGTTTATGGTGATTTAGAACAATCTATAATAAATGAGCTACCGAAGGGACGAATTAAAGTTTCAACTTTATTTTTAGAAGGTGACGATGAAAATAAAAAGGATATATATAGAATCGTTGAAGAGCATGTTGAAAGCCAATCTCAGGTCTTTGTTGTGTGCCCTTTTATTAATGAAAGTGAGAAATTAGATATTAAAGCAGCCGAGTCTGTGTTCAAAGAGTACAAAAAAAAGTTTCCTAGTTATAAAGTAGAGATGTTACATGGCAGATTAGAAAGTTCTATTAAAGAAAATATCATGAAAAGAATGAAAGAAGGAAATATCGATATATTAATTTCAACAGTCGTGATAGAAGTTGGAATTGATATTGCTAATGCTTCCCTCATGGTAATTGAAAGTGCAGAGAGATTTGGATTAAGTCAATTACACCAATTACGAGGAAGAGTTGGTAGAGGAACAAAAGAATCTGAGTGTATACTTCATTTATCAGAAGGAAAAAACATAGATACTATAACTGAAGAAGGAAAACGAAGAATAAAAGCAATTGTGGAAACTACTGATGGATTTAAAATAGCAGAGGTAGATTTTCTTATTAGAGGAGAGGGCACAGTTCTGGGAGGGAAACAATCAGGTTCTTCTGAGATGAAGATTGCAAACCTAAGAACAGACGGAGAGCTTTTATTGACTGCACAAGAAATATTTAATGACGAGCATTCAGATGGCTTATTCAAGGAAACCTTACTCAAAGAAGCTAATATTTTTCTACCACATTATAAAAAACTGCTATTTGGATGACTTATGAGGGTTATTGCGGGGAAATACAAAGGTTTAAAAATTCAAACTATTAATAAGACCGCAACAAGTCCTGTCATGTCAAAAATGAAAGAATCAATTTTCAGCTCATTGCAATTCGAACTTAACAATGCTGAAGTATTAGATTTATTTGCAGGTTCTGGTTCATTAGGTCTTGAAAGCTTAAGTCGAGGAGCATTTTCTTGTGTTTTTGTAGAAATATCTAAAGAAGCAGTTGAGATTATTACTGAAAACTTAAAAAGCATTGAGGAAGATGTAATTATAGAGAATAATGATGTCCTAACTTGGATTAATCAATCCAAAAATAAGTACGACCTTATTTTTGTAGATCCACCATTTGAATTTAGCTCTATGAGGGTCTCTCTTTTATTGGACAGTATCTATAAGAACTTGAAAGATACTGGTAAAATTATTGTACATAGACATTCAAGTTCCGATAGAACAAATATTGTAAAAAAGTTAGAATTAGATAAAGAGAAAACCTTTGGACAAAGTGTCCTTAGTATTTATAAGAAAGTTAGTATATGAAAGTACTTATTCCTGGTTCTTTTGACCCACCTACATTTGGTCATTTAGATATTATTCATAGATGTATTGAAATATTTAATGAATTAATAATAGGCGTTGTATCAAATCCAAGTAAACAGACTATGTTTGAATCAAGCATAAGAATTAAGATGCTAAATGAGAACATTGCTGTAGAAAAATCAACAAAGCTAGAAGTAAAAGCTTTCGATGGTTTGCTAGTTGAATTTGCAAAGCTAGAGAATATCGATGTAATTGTAAAGGGAGTAAGAGCAATGACGGATTTTGATTACGAGTTTCAAATGGCACAAGTCAATAAAGATTTAGACGAATTAGAAACATTATTTGTTCCAGCTAAACCAGAATATGGATATATATCAAGCTCTTTAGTAAAGGAAGTTTATAGTTTAGGTGGAGATGTATCGAATTTTATTCCTAAAACTGTATTAGAAAGATTAAAAAATGAATGATAATACAAATCTTGAGGAAGTAATGGACGGGAATGTGTCATTTTCAATTGTTGATAAACTTGATAAATTGAGAAAAGAACTATCTTCAACTAACTTATTATCAAAAAAAATTGGGAAAAAACAGTTATTAAATTCAGTAGATGAAATTATTGATGCCCTTCCTGTAGAACTACGTACTGCAAGGTGGATAGTGAGAGAGCAGCAGTCTTTTCTTTCAAAAGCCAGAGAGGAAGCAGAGAAGATACTGGAACAATCAAGACTCGAATCAGAAGACCTTATTGCCGACTCTTATGTTATTAAAGAGGCAGTAATTGAAGCCAATGCATTAATTAGAAATGCAGAGATTGAAATTATCTCTGAAAGGGCAATAATAGAGGATGAGATTGATAAAGTTTTAGCAACTTTAGAAGCAACACTTAAAGAACTATTGAATATTGTTGATTTGCAGAAAAAGAAGTTAAGAACTCCTAGGGAAATTGACTCTCCTAATGAGGATTAAATAAATGATTCAAGAATCAAAGTTTATAAACATAGATTGCAGCGATTTATTAAATAGTTCAGGCTCCACTCGACCTTTGGAAATTAAAGAAAAAATGCTTATCAAATATAGCTCCTCGATGGTTTCAAAAAAAGATGTTTTTTTGAAAGGACACATATCTTCAGGATATGAGTTTGTCGAAATTAATGGAATTCTCTACTTTAATTTAGAAATGGAATGCTCAAGATGTTTGAAATCCAAAAATAATGATTATTCTTCAAATTTGAGGGCTATTTTTACTAAAAAAAATGACGATGAAGCACTTAATATCTCGGAATTTAACAAAATTAATCTCGAAGGAATAGTTGCGGACACAATAACAGATTCAATGAATATGAAGTATCTTTGCTCATTGGACTGTATAGGTTTATGCTTGTTATGTGGGATGGATAGAAATATCAACAATTGTAAACATAAAAGCGAAAGAAATAAAAAAAATCTAAAAGATAATCCCTTTTCTTCCTTAAATGAGCTAGATTTGAAAGTTGAATAGGATTTATTAATGGCTGTACCAAAGAAAAAAATGTCTCGATCTAGAACAAGAAGACGTAAGTCTACACATAAGCTTAACAAGCCTCATTTTCAAATAGATCCAGAAACAGGGATTGCAAAGCAATCTCACAAGGTAAATCCTGAAGATGGAACATACAATGGAAGACAAGTAAAAGATCCACCCAGTAGCGAGTAGACAATAAATGAACTCTATAGCCATTGATGCAATGGGAGGAGACCAAGCTCCATCATCAGTAATAGAAGGAACAATTCTTGCAATTAATTCCGGAGTTGAATGTGTGCTAGTTGGTGATGAGGAAAAGATAGAAAAAATAATAAATAATAGAATCTCTATACCGATTCATAATTATCCAGAAGTTATTGAGATGGATGAAGAGCCAACAAGGTCAATAAGAAGAAAGAAGAATGCTTCGATTATAGGATGCATGAATTTACTTAAAAATAAAGAAGTGAATGGTGTATTTTCAGCAGGCTCCACAGGAGCTGTTATGGTGTCTGCAATAACAATTCTTGGTAAAGTAAAAGGAATTTCCAGACCTGCAATTGCGAGTGTATTACCAGGGCATAAGAAGGATATAGTACTGTTAGACTCAGGTGCAAATTTAGAAGTTAAGCCCAGGCACTTAGTTGAATTTGCATTAATGGGATCTGATTTTGCGAGAAATAATTTGGGAATCAATAATCCAAGAGTTGGGCTATTGAATAATGGGGAAGAAGCAACAAAAGGTAGAGGACTTGAAAAAGCAACATATGAACTTCTTGCAAAGTCAGAATTGAATTTTATAGGAAATGTAGAGGGAAGAGATTTTGCCAGAGCTTCTGCTGATGTGTATATTACTGATGGATTCACCGGAAATATGATACTCAAATCAATGGAGGGAACTGCTGGATTACAGGAGGTGTTGATTTCTGAGGCTCTAGATAAAAAATTATTTAAACCTGTACATTACTTAGTCAATAATGCAATGAAAACGGTAAAAGATAGATTTAATCCTGAAATTCAAAATGGCGCTTTTCTTTTAGGTGTCAATGGACCAGTAACAATAGCTCATGGCTCTTCCACCCCTTTAGCAATAAAAAATGCAATACTCTACACATCAAATAATTTAAATGACACTTTCATATAGGAAGATTAATTTAGTGATAAGTAATCAAATAAAATTGGAACAAATAATCGGGTATACTTTTGAAAATAAAAAAATACTAGAGATTGCTTTAACTCATAAATCTAGTGAGAAAAATAATAATGACCATATTTCTAATCAACGATATGAATTTTTAGGAGATGCTGTACTTGAATTGATTATTACTAGATATTTATTTGATAACTATCCAAAAATGGATGAAGGAGATTTAACTAAAATACGTTCTAGTGCAGTCAATCAAAATACTTTAGTAGAAGTTGCTATTGAGCTATCTATAGGAGAGTTTCTTTTAATGAGCAGATCAGAAGAGGCTAGTGGAGGTAGGAGTAAAAAATCAATTTTAGAAGACTCCATAGAGGCACTTATTGCCGCTATATATTTAGATGGAGGGATTTCTAAAATACAAGTTTTCATTGAAAGATATTTTTTTCCAAAGATTGCTAATCTATCAATACTTCCAGGACATATGGATTATAAAACACGACTACAAGAGATATACGCCAAAAACGGAAAAAGATTAATTTATAGAGATACTTCAAAGGGTCCAGATCATAAAAGATTATTTTTTTCAAATGTAGAAGTTGATAAAAAGATTATTGGGAAAGGAGAAGGACATTCAAAAAAATCTGCACAACAGTCCGCAGCTGAAAAAGCTCTCCAACAATTAGAAGATTAATACTTGAATGTTGTATAAGGTAAATATATATAGAGATTCAAATATAGAATCTCAGCATTCGGTCCTAGTTACTGATTTGGACTCAGAGAAAGGATTTAATTTGTATTTGAGATCTTCATTTAAACCTTTTCAACTCCTCCCATTTGTTGCAAATGGTGGTATTGAGGAATTTGGATTAGACGACTCAGCTCTAGCTATATTTACTTCTTCTCACTCTGGTGAAGAACAGCATACTGATTTGCTTATGAGTATTTTAAAAAAATTTAA
>Ga0114999_10002775_pt1 | contig 22565 bp, 26 predicted proteins | sample ArcticOcean_MG_C_3_FD_89820 | JGI IMG/M metagenome (GOLD analysis project Ga0114999, IMG submission 89820) | Marine microbial communities from western Arctic Ocean - ArcticOcean_MG_CB8_126 | ecosystem: Environmental > Aquatic > Marine > Oceanic | place: Arctic Ocean: Canada Basin | collected...
AAATCCAAATGCAATTCAATTGTTAAGAGAAAATCAAAATAAAATTAGATGGAGTTATTTAAGTAAAAATCCAAATGCAATTCAATTATTGAGAGACAATAAAGATAAAATTAATTGGAATAGTTTAAGTTCAAATCCAAATGCCATTCAATTATTACAAGAAAATCAAGATAAAATTAATTGGGATTATTTAAGTAAAAATCCAAGTGCAATTCAATTGTTAAGAGAAAATCAAGATAAAATTAATTGGAACTATTTGAGCATGAATCCAATTATATTTACATATGATTATGAAAAAATAAAACATGGTAATCTAGAAAAAAATAAAGCAGTTATCGAAAAGGTATTTCACCCATTAAATATGGATAAATGGTTCGAGTGGGGTATTGAAGATTGGGAATACATGGAGTAGAAATCTATTCTACAACATCAATATCATCATCATCATCACCAATATCATCAATATCACTCTCAATTCCTTCGCCTTGAAATTCTGATCTACAGATGGGACATTTAGAAATTTCTTGTTGACATTTATAGCAACAAACATGAAAACAATCTGTTAAAGTTATGGTTTTTTCGAAACAAATCGGACATTCTTCACATTTTCTTGAAAATTCTTCAAACACATTATATTTTAAAAGAGGCATCTGACTACTTGGTGTTGTAAAGTATCCTAATCGTACAGAAAATGTCATTTGACGCAGTTCAGCCAATAAAGTATTAATGTATTGTTCAATAATTCGAGGAGTTATTTCATCGCCATCTTCACGAATTTGATTATAAGTATATACAATGTCGTGATGTTTTGTACATATCATATATTTGAATCTCCGTGAATTTAATTCAAAATCAATTCGTACATCTAGTCCATCAATTTTAACATCAACCTCGAAATCAACAAGATTTAATTTTTTATTTCGTATAGCAAAAATAGACTCGGCAAATTGACTCATATGTGTTGTTTGATTTTCTTGGGTCGTTGTTTGAGTTGTTTGAGTCCTTGTTTTAACTTCCAAGTCTGCCATATTGTTACATGTATAACATAAATTGTATTCATATATTTTTATGACTTATATAATTAGTCAAGTGAGTTAAGTATAAAACAAGTATGGATACTATAAATGTTAACCTTGGATCAAATTGTTGATATGGATGATGAACGAAGTAAAGGGTCACCATGGAATAAATTAAATAAATCGCTAAAATTTAAACGTATTATGGAGTTTGCTACAGTTTTTGGTGAAAAGGAAAACATGAATGAAATTAGAGTTACTCAATTAAAGGACATGTTGAAGGATAAATTGGATAGAAAGTGTTTACATAGAGTCAAGGATGTTATTTATGATTGTGAACTTGAACAAATTACATCCATTCCAGCACTTATTTGTGTTCAATCAAAATATACGTTGCGAATGGATGTGACTTGCCCGAGCTCGTCTTTAACACCCAAGAAGAAAACCATCAAGCGAGATGTTAAAAAATAATTAGCTATATCATGGGAAATAACATATTACTAATTTTTTGCATTATATTTGTCCTGTCATCTCTTTACTTGAGCTCTGATTCTTACAACCTAAAATGTGTTGTGGCAAAAAAAGATGGAAATACGTATTGCGTACGTGACACGGATAAATTACAAGATAGTGTTGAGCTATTGGCAACTGCTACGGCACGAATGGAAAAAATAGTAAAATATTTGAAAAGAAAGTTTCCAAAAGATCCAAGAATCATATATCTAGTTCAAAATTTTAATCCTCGTAAAATAGTCGAGACATTACCAAATAGTGAATATACTGCTTATAGTGAAGGAAAAGGAGCTAAACTTGCTTTTTGTCTTCGAAAGCATAAACACGAAATGGATCTTATTGATATAAATACATTAACCTTTGTAGCACTACATGAATTGACACATTTAATGACAAAATCATTTAACCATCTTCCAGAATTTTGGGCTAATTTTAAATTTATACTAAAACATGCCAATGACATTGGAATATATGATTCAGTTGATTACAGAGAATCGCCAACTGGTTATTGTGGGCTGGAAATAGACAGTAATCCCACATATGGATAGTTTTTATAATTTAAATATATTTTTTCAAATACATTCATGCTACCATACATGTATAAATATGCTCCAAAGACTTTGGATGACTTTGATATTGATGCTCGAGAAGACTTGGTTAATCCCGTACATCATAGACTATTATTGGGTAGTGTTCGTACAGGTAAAACTACTTTAGCCAATATTCTTACAAAAGACTATCCACCAGATTGTGTCATGCGTATTAATAGTTTAAAAGAACAAGGAATACAGTTTTATAGAAATGAAGTAAAATGTTTTTGTCAGACAAACCCTACTATGAAAAAAACAATTGTGATTGACGGTTTGGACGAACTTAATGAACAAGCTCAGCAAATATTTATAAATTATATTGATAAATATGGTACACGAATATTTTTTATTGTAACTGGCACAAATCCTCAAAAAATAATCAGGGGATTATTTTCAAGACTTTTAGTGATTCAATTAAAGCCCGTTAGTGATGCATATGTGAGTGCTTTAATGCGTCGAGTAATTCAAGAGGAACACATTAATGCAGATGATGCTATTATACCATATCTAATGTCCTTGACAAATAATTCAATTTGTACTCTTTTGAATTATTTGGAAAAATATAAACTATTGGACCATCATATTTCTGTTGACTATATTATTCAAACAAATACCAATATACATTCTAAAACATTAGACGCTTTTACTACATTTATTAAACAGGGTAATCGTCAAGAAGCCACGTCATTAATCATTGAACACTATAACAATGGATATGGCATTATGGATATTTTAGATGCATATTATACATTTATTAAACTACATGACATGGATGATATAATGCGGTATAAATTAATAAAAATTATTTGTAAATATATTATTATTTATAATAACATTCATGAACATCATATTGAATTATTATTTTTTGTTGAAGACTGTATAAACTATAAATCTATTTAATAATAAATTCATACTACAATGACTACATTAACAACCGATTTGGTTGCCATGGTTGGTTGCTGGGGAAATATAAATACTAATTATGGTGGAAAACCAATGATGGCAGTCATGAGCGAGATTGGCAGTCGTTCAGATATATCTTGTCTCCAGATTGCTGGAGATAACTACTATGTAAAAAATATGATTGAACTGAAAGATGGAATAGAAAAAGTCAAACATCATTTGAGAGTATCTGAAATTGAAAATGTCATGAAGGCCTTGCCAACAAATATGCCGGTTGATATGGTTCTGGGAAACCATGAAATGGAACCAAAAAAAATTATAGTCAAGGATAAAAAGGTTAAAGATCCTGATTCATTATGTTTAATTGCCGAACAAGAAATAGAGGTTATTGACAGAGTTAATGCTACTCGCGATAATAAAATAGTACTACATAAATTAGGCGATAACTCGGTTAAATATATGCATGGTGATTGTTATATTTACCTTGACACAACTATATTGATTCCAACCATAAAAACGGATTGCTATGAAAAATTATTTTCAAAAAAAAATAGAAACACAATTATTAAAACTCAATTTGATGAAATTTGCTCTCATATTACAACAAATAAATATAAACGAACATTTTTTATAGGACATCACCCTCCAGTTACATTTAGAAATAAACATGAAAAAGGTACCGTGGAAACAACTATAAATCATCTTCTAATTAAATTCATGACTAACATTGTATTAGAAAAGAAGTTGCCCGATGTACATTATTTGTGTGCAGATTTTCATATTTATCAACATATTCGTATGAAGTCACATGGGGTTGATTTCAATGTGCATATTGTAGGTACTGGCGGTGCACGATTAGACAATGGATTAATACCTGGTCGCATTGATAATAAATTAATAGCACTGCTTGAAGATTCTATTCATACTTTTGATGGAGCTACTGTTGAACGGAAAGGAGATTTAGTATCCATTATTTCCAAGGATTTATCATTTACTCTTGTAAAGACACTGGTAACCTATGGATATTTATGTATTGGTGATACTATACAATTTAAACGTGTTTTAATGGGAGGACGTACGAGGAGAAAACGACTGTATAAACGACATACAAAAACAAAATAATATAACTACTATTACATGCGCCGACAAAGCAATTGCAAAAGATTTAAACCGTCCTTCCGTAAATTGTTCGCATAATAAAAAATTACGCATCAACGCCACAAAAAATTGAAGCAGATTGAAAAAATATATTATGACAAGAGAAGTGTAAAATGGATTTCATGAAGTTGCAACATTGGGTACCAATTAAAAAAATTAGTTGGTATTGGTTAAGTACGAATTCAAATGCAGTTCAACTATTAATAGAGAATCCAGATAAAATCAGTTGGAATTATTTAAGTAAAAATCCAAGCGATAGTGCAATTCAATTATTAAGCGAAAATCAAGATAAAATTTACTGGGATTGGTTAAGTTTGAATCCAAATGCAATCCAATTATTGAGAGAGAATCAAGATAAAATTTGTTGGGATGGTTTAAGTTCAAATCCAGCTGCAATTCAATTATTAATAGAAAACCCAGATAAAATTTGTTGGTATCATTTAAGTAAGAATCCAAATGCAAGTCAATTATTGAGAGAAAATCAAGATAAAATTAGTTGGGGAGGTTTAAGTGAAAATCCAAATGCCATTCAGTTGTTGAGAGAAAATCAAGATAAACTTAATTGGACAATTTTAAGTTTAAATCCAAATGCAATTCAATTGTTAAGCGAAAATCAAGATAAAATTAATTGGGATTGGTTAAGTAAAAATCCAAGCGATGGTGCAATTCAATTGTTGAGAGAAAATCCATATAGAATTAATTGGTTTTATTTAAGTTTAAATCCAAATGCAATTCAATTAATACGAGAAAATCAAGATAAAATTCAGTGGGTTTATTTAAGTTTGAATCCAAATGCCGTTCAGCTATTGCGTGAAAATCAAGATAAAATTCATTGGAGTAATTTAAGTCAAAACTCAAGTATATTTACATATGACTATGAAACAATAAAACAAATAAATCTTGAAAAAAATAAAGCAGTCATTGAAAAAGTATTTCACCCATTAAATATGGATAAATGGTCTGACTGGGGCATTGAAGATTGGGAATATTTTGAATAAAATCTAATGTGTTAATCTGGTTACCACGAAACATTATAAAAGAAAAGTATAGAAAATTAAATTTAAAACTCTTCCCAATCTTCAATGCCCCACCCAAACCATTTTGTAATATTTGAAGGGTGAAATACTTTTTCAATGACTGCTTTATTTTTTTCTAGATTGTCATGTTTTATTTTTTCATAGTCATATGTAAATATGTTTGGATTTGAACTTAACCAATCCCAATGAATTTTATCTTGATTTTCGCTTAACAATTGAACTGCACAATCATTTGGATTTATACTTAAACATTTCCAAGCAATTTTATCTGGATTGTCTCTCAATAATTGAACTGCACAATCATTTGGATTTATACTTAAACATTTCCAATCAATTTTATCTGGATTGTTTTTCAACATTTGAATTGCACCATCAGTTGAATTTAAACTTAAATTATGCCAATTAATTTTATCTGGATTGTTTTTCAACATTTGAATTGCACCATCAGTTGAATTTAAACTTAAATTATGCCAATTAATTTTATCTGGGTTTTCTATTAATAATTGAATTGCAGCTGGATTTTCACTTAAACATGTCCAATTAATTTTATCTTGATTTTCTCTCAATAATTGACTTGCATTTGGATTCTTACTTAAATGATACCAACAAATTTTATCTTGATTTTCACGCAACAGCTGAACGGCATTTGAATTTTCACTTAAATAGGGCCAATCAATACCATTTTGCTTTTGACACAACAATTGAATTGCATTTGGATTTCTACTTAGCCATATCCAATTAATTTTATCAATATCTATCCAGTGCCGCAATGACAGGCAATTCATCTTTATTGTAATAAAAATGTCAAGTCAAGATCAATTTTATATCGTACTATGTTTTAAAGAGTTTGTATATGCATTAGTAGATGACTCAAAATCGGCGTTTTACACCTTTGAAAATTTAAAACGCCGACTTTAGGTAATTTTTATTTTAGTAATAGTATAGAATGCCTACATATACTTGCGAGATTTATCTTCATCTATCTGTTTTACTTCCCACATGGTTTTTCCGCCTTTAGAATAAACAATTGCGTTAGTTTTTCTATTTAATGATAAATATTTCGTCATCCCTTCATATTTTCCTTCGAATATTATTGATCCAGGTGTTACAACTTTATGATTATTGTTCCATACTTCTTTTTCTATTTCTGCAAAAGTATTTTCTGTAAATAGTTGTAAGATATCCTTAGGTAATTTATCAGATGTTATATTTCTGGATTTTACCTTTCCTACAAAAGCATTACTTAATGATCTTGGATCTTCATTTTCCCATGTATCATAAACAAATTTTTTCGAATTATTAAATTGACCAAATGAATTAAAAGTATTATCTGCTAAACAAACTGTTACATTAAAAATATCAAGTTGTTTATTATATGTAATATGATTTATTCTGTTTGATTGGTATCTTTCTTTTCTGCATGATGAACATGTTGCACCTTCTCCAAATTTAGAAGGGGAGGACCAAAAACTACTTGTTTCACGTATATATCACTGTAATTTTTATTAATACTTTCTATTTGACACACTGAAAAAAATTCAAGGTTGGATTTAAGTTTATCTCCTGGTTTTTCATAAAGTAATTGTGATTCACTTCTCAACAATATTTGTCCAGTTTTTTTGTCTTTTTTAAAAAGATTATGAATGACTGTTTTTCTTTTTTTTAAGGTATCTAACCTTTTGTTGTTTGTTTTACAACTCATTTTATAAAATATGTCTTTATATTCATTTCTTCTTCTTGAAATTTATTCATTTCTTCTTCTTGAAATTTATTCATTTCCTCTTCTTGAAATTTATTCATTTCTTCTTCTTGAAATTTATCCATTTCCTCTTCTTGAAATTTATTCATTTCTTCTTCTTCACTTTTAACAATATTCATCATTAAGCCAATAAGAAGAGCATTTGAAGAGAAATAGTCTCTTGCTTTTTCACTAGGGTCATCTAGTGCAATTCTTGTAAAAAGATTATAATATTTTCTAAATGATTCTGTAACCCCCATTGATATATATATTTTTTAACAATTGGTATGCAATTTTGTTTAATTTTATTAGAGTTTGTGTTTAAATAATTTAATATTGTATTTAATGCACTATCTAATCTATTATCTATCCCATATTGTATATCATTATTTATACATTTAGTATTTCTATTATTATTGTTGCAATAAATAGATTTTTGATTACACACTAAACTACCGACACTGTTTGAAAGAGTTTTCTCAAAAATCCCACTATACTAAACATCAAAATAAAAAACTACCTTGTCAAAATAATAAAGGAAATATTGAAGAAGTTGTTGAGAATATTATTATAAATAAAAAATTGATTTCAAATAATACTGAAAATATAATTACAAAAATGGAAGATATCTCAACACAAAATGAAAATGGATTAGACCAATTTTATACAAATAAAGATATAGCATTAAAATGTTATAACAAATTAAATGAAATAATTAATTTAAATGAGTACGATATACATTTAGAACCAAGTGCAGGCTCAGGGTCATTCTTTAATATTATGGATAACACTAAAAAAATAGGGTTAGATATAGAACCAAAAGAAAAAGATATTATTAAAATGAATTTCTTTGATTATAAACCAGAAGAAGATAAAAAGTATTTAGTTATTGGTAACCCACCTTTCGGTAGAGTATCATCATTAGCAGTGAAATTCTTTAATAAAAGTGCTGAATTTGCAAATTGTATTGCGTTTATTATACCGAGAACATTTAAAAGAGTTAGTATTCAAAATAAATTAGATTTACACTTTGATTTAGTCTATAACGAAGATCTTCCAATTACTCCTTGTTGTTTTACACCCAAAATGACCGCAAAATGTTGTTTTCTGATTTGGGTAAAAAAAGAAACAAAAAGAAAAAAAATTATTTATGATAAAACACATAGTGATTTTAAATTCTTAAAACATGGACCAAAAGACAATAATAATCAACCAACTCCGCCGCAAAACTGTGATTTTGTAATAAAAGCATATGGAGGGAATTGTGGAGAAATAATTGATACAGAATTACAGTTGTTAAGACCAAAAAGTTGGCATTGGTTAAAGTCAAATATAGATATAAAACTACTGAAAAATAGGTTTAGACAATTAGACTACTCTATGTCAAAAGACACAGTAAGACAAGATAGTCTTGGACAACAAGAATTAATATACTTATACAAACTAAAATTTGGTTAAAAGTTATCAGGGTCATATTCTACTTCATATTTCATAAACTCATTCCAAAGTTCAAATTTTTTACCTTTTTTTGCGTTTGGATCACATCTTAAAGCATATTCACAATTCCTACCTTTAATATTATCTGATGTAATTTTACCTAATGCGGCACAATTTCCATGAGCATATCCACCAAAACGAATAATAAGATCATAGACTATGTGTGATGGAATTTTGAAAATGTGTGCATTACCGATTGTATCATTTTCATACATATTATACGCTATTAAAATATAATGATGAATATCGTGATCAGGCCTTATTTGAACAAAATTTGTTTTTGATTTATTTGCGTGTATTGATGTCTTTATTTCATAATTAATTCCATTTTTATGACCATCACCACTTGTTGAATTTAACGCATTACCAATATCTAAGTCCTTTTTACATATAGTTTCTAAATTAGTAGATTGTGGGGTTAAATACTGACGAGCCAATATACATGTTCCGGTTAGTGTTTTCTCGTTTTTAATTTGTTCTAAAATATGTTTTTTATCTATTGTTTCTTTTGATTTCATTTGTTTTACAAGTTCAGGTAAATCCAAGGTCGTCATACTTTGATAATTATTCGTATTATATTCATTTCAATTTTTTAAGAATTATTTAAGGGAATTTATAAGTGTCCAGAAAATAAATAAAAACTATCTATAAAGTCGGTGTTTTATTTAAAATTGAGAAAAGCGACAAAAGGAAGCCGATGAAAAGATGCATCAAGATGAGGAAGAAGTTCAACGGTATATGGAAACATATCGTCAAAATGAGGAAGTGATTCGTAAAAAAATGGAAGAGAAGCGACAAAAGGATGAGATGGATCTTCGAAAAAAAATGGACGACTCAAAACCAAAAAAAGCGGTAATCCCTAAAAGTGTAAAAACCAATGTATGGGCAAGATACATTGGAGACGATATCCCCAAACATAAATGTTTGTGTTGTAAAACAGTAACTATTTCTTTGTCATCCTTTCATGTTGGTCACGTTATAAGTGAAAAAAATGGAGGAACTCATGAAATCAATAATTTGAGACCAATTTGTCCAGCATGTAATCATTCCATGGGAATTGAAAACATGAACGATTTTGTAAAACTATATGGGTATTTCATTGGATAAGTTATAGTTATGATTCATCAATTTCGTCCATCTCTTTTTCTTCGTCAAATGTTCTTAAAGGTATAAAGATACGTAAAGGATTTATATCATCACTTTTTTTACCTATCGGATTACTTTTTGATACGTCTTTTAATATTACATCTAATACATTAAAAAACCTTTGTTCTTGTTTTATAATGCCTACTAAATTATTATGACTTATTCTTAAAAACTTTTTACGACAATCAGGATATATGCTTGTTTCTAATTTTTCTAAAGCATCATTATACTCTTTAATTAGTTCGGGAGATATTTCAAGTTGGTTTCTTGCATGATTTAAAGTATGAGTTAATAAACTTTGTGCTTGGAGTATAACCTCCATTTGCTCTGGAAACTTTTTAAACTTAATTAATGCAGATACACTTGCAATTAGACTACTCAAAGCAATAGGAACTAAAGCAGCAGCATCACTTGTCCAATTCATTTTAATTTTCATACTCTCAAACATACCAGTAGATAAACTTAAAATGATTATACACTTATTCCAATTATCATTGTCCTGCTTCAATTGTTCATGTGCCAAACTTAACGCATCTCTTTTACTCTTCAAATCTTGAACTATTAAATATAAAGATTTTTTCTCCATATATTTAGAAAAATATATAAATATTCTCTGACCAAACTATGATGGCAATTATATTATTTTTTTCTTGTTTTTTCACATAGTTTGGTAGTTTTACTTCGTCTAAAACTTTTTGGACAACGCGGTAATGGCAACTGGTTAAATTTTCTCCAGAAAAATGCTCCAGTTGCCTTGGCAATATCTGCTTCTACTTGTGAATATGTTGTAAACGTTCTTGGATTTTTACCAATGTCATTTCTATGAGTTTGTAGTGCTTTAATGTCTGATGATTTACCCGATGTTTCATATAAATGTTTAATTTTTACATTAATCTCATGTTTTTGCTTATCAACATATTTCCAGTCGTCATATGTTATTTCATAATTTACTATAAAATCTCTACCTGATACAGGCTGTAATAACGTTAAAAAGAATTCATCTCCCACATGCATGGATTTGAAAAAGGACTGATTGCGTGAAGCTAATACTTTTTGAATGTGGTACCTCGATAAACAAAATCTTGCATAATGTTTTATAAAGTTTCCTTGCATTTTATAATTAGGTTGATTCTGGATACGACTTATTCGGTCATAATTTGATAGTGGACTAAATCGAATAAAAGAAGTTCGTTCGTCATGGTATCGTAGCATGGAATTAAATTCATCAAATGACCGTAGTGGTAAACAACTCTCACTAATAGTTACAAATTTAATGTTTGATTTATTTTCCATTGCTTTTGTAAATAAATTAAAGTAAGCATCAACAATATATCCCCATTCAGTATCTACAGTTGGTATTAGGTTTTGTACCATCCACGGTATGGTTACCTTTTCTGGGTATTTTGCATGTACATAGATAGATACGTCATCCCAATGCGACTTGAAATAAGTTTCCCACTGAGATTGATTATTTACATTACCACTAGTTAAAAATAGAAAAGCAATTTTAGACGAATTAGAATTTCGGTTCCAAACAGTGGCATACTCACGCCCATCATTAATTACACCTCTATGTGAGTCATTATTAATTTTATGCATATTAAATGCTTCACTTGTCTGTATGACAGTATCCCATACTTTTCCTCGCCGTATTTCTCCCAATAAATGTGCCGATATTTGATTATAAAATTTATAAATTATGTCAATCACTTTAATACATGATTTCAATAATAATGGACATATATTTGTTATTGGGACTGCAGAGAGAACGATAATATCAATGTCTTTTTTAAGCAATACAGAATAATTTTGTTTAGACTCTGTACCAACATATACCAATACCACCGTCTTGGAACAACGAATAGGCGATGGATCAAAAGACGGCAATGTTTTTCGAATAAAAAAAGAACCGGCAGTTGAAATTGCTGTAGTATCACTATCCAGTAACCGATTAAATGTAAATGGATGTTGTCCAATAAATTGTGGAGGTAACCATTCTGTATACATGGTTTGAAACTGAGTATAGTCTATCCCCTTTGATTTAAGTGCTGTCAAGAAAAAGAATTCGTCATATGCCCCCATTACTACCCTTTTTTCAATTCCAGTTTTAATTAATCGTTCAATTGTATTAAATTCCTTTGTGGTTAGAGACAATATAATATCAACATCTTTTCTGGATAATATGAACCACTGGTCTGCTTTCCAAATGTTATTTTGAAACCACTTGTCCGCGTTCCAAGTGTTGGTTCGTTCACCATGTACATTAAATAACGACTTGCTTTGACGTTTTAGAAATAATTCCAGTTCTCCAATAGGTGTAGTGGGGAATACATCTTGTGATAAAAGAATAAACCATGAATCTTGTGTAGTATAATATGCTGTCCGCAATAATTCAATTGTTGCTTTGACGATTGATATGCTACCCCATTCTGTTGGTACAGAATGGGGTATCACTCTACTTTTAAATCTGTAATCTGTAACTTTTTTTTTAGAGTGAATATGAACATTGTGAGTTTTAACATAATCATACATGACATTGCCATGTACAATATCATCATACGTTAAAAATAAAAAAGAAATGCCGCCTGTAAGTTTTTCTTCGCATTTTCCTGTTTTTTTACTTCGTCTATATCCATTATTACACCGTTTAACTGACATGTAATTAGCACACATTTTAACATCGCCAATGGATTTCACAATTTACACATGTTACAAATGTTGTCATTGGTTCATCTGCGGACCGGGTTTGCATCTGATAGTAAGTGCAATTGTTTTTCTGGCATTTGAAACATTTAAAATCCGTTGTAGTGGCTCCAGATGTATTTGTAAGAGACAATGTATATTTAGTATCTCTTTTGTGAATCATGTCGGCCCATTTATCAGGGCACCATTCGTAATGATTCATTTGTGAAAGTTTTGGTGGATCAACCGATTTGACAAGTTCAGGTGTAATATTGTATAAAATGGAACGCATACGCATGAGATATAATTCGCAAAACATGGCATTGGACCACCTTTTGGCAATGTTTTGCTCAGTTGCTTCTCGAATAGTATAATTATACACTCCAATTTCAACGTTTGTACTTGATTTAATATCATGAATAATTTCATCAAGTCGTGTCCGCATTTTTGCGCGTAATAATTCTGAATTTGTTACAACAACCATTTAAGTGTAATATTAATATAATTTTTAAATCAATTTTATGATTAAATTGATTTAAAAACCATGTTGAGATAGAAATGATGGTATAATTGATGTAGCAGTAAATCCAACTGCTACCAGTGCATATTTAAAATCAAGTAGTACATTGTTATTAAATATGTATTAATACTATGGCACAATATAATGATGACTATAATGGATTCCCACATGTAATTTATTTAATTGGTCATGTTGTTGATTATGAATTACAATCAATCATACTTAAATTATATCGGTTACTGAACCAAAATAATACTAAAACACATTATATATATTTTTCTTGTTCAAAGAAAGCCGTTGATGCTGGTATAGCTCTTATTGGTAATGGGTTAGATCTTATTGGTGAAGCCGAGTATAACGTACAAGAAGAACAATTTAAAGATGCAATAAAAGCTAAAGATGATAATTGTATTGTAAATATATTTGGACACGGAAATAAATTAACAAGTAATGTAGACATTAATCATAGTGATGGAACTGGATATGTCATTAATACTCTGTTTTTAAATAATGTGGGGACACAAAACAGTGAAAAAAAATTACTATTTATTTTTTGTTCTTGCTACACATCTAATATTTTTAATGCTGTTGAACATACTAATTTATTTGCAATATTACCTAATCAATGTGATAAAACTAATCCAGAAGCATGCATGTCTCTGGGTGATATTGTGACAATAAATAAACACGAGTTTGATATTGAAGGATTTAAATTTATCAGTAAAACACACGATTCTTTACATGTTGATTATGATTTTACTGACAAAATGATAACTATTGGAGAGACTGAAGAAGAATACGATTACGATGACGAGGTTGGCGGAACTAAAAGAAAAACTAAACAGCGTAAAAGAAAAACTAAACAGCGTAAAACTAAACAGCGTAAAACTAGACGGCGTAAATTGTAATAAAATAAAACTATATAGTAAACATGTCACAATTTTTACAAAAATTTTTAAAACACTTTATGATTGGTGGAATAGGTATATCTGTACTAGGTCTATTGATAGAATTTTCAAAATTCGGTGTAGCTTATTCTAGTTATTTATATGCAGCTTTACCAACAGTCTATTTTTATTTATTTTGGTTAACGTATAAAGTGCATGGAGAAAAAGGTATAAGTAATTTGAATATACACATTTTAATATGTACTTCTCTTTTCATTTCATTCGTAGTATTGACTCAAATAATGAATAAAGTAGGTATTGATAAAATTACATCTCTTATCGTAGGCACCATATTTTTCATGTTAATGTCCTATATGTATTATACAACAATAATGCGTAAAAGATTTAACTAATTATATCTTTGTATATAAATGAAATCAAGTTTATATAAAAGGCAAACCATCATGTTTATCGTAATGATTATTGTTGGTATGCTATTCAATCCCATGACTATATTAGCATATAGATTTTCAGACTTGTATATATCACAAACTCTATTTTATGGTGGATTATTAATGGCCTCAAATATGATGTGGGCACACGAGATTATTCATTATTTATCAATGGGGCATTTTAATGTATCCGTTTTCTCTGTTGGGATTATTTTATCCATCATCATATCAATAGTATTACTACGACGACAATTATTGGTGGATGATAAACAATGGTTAAGAAGAATGATTAGTCACCATTCTACTGCATTAACTACATCTCATAAAATATACAATAAAACGTATAATATCAAAATAAAAAAATTGGCAAAAGAGATAATTGATACACAAGAAAAAGAAATACGGTTAATGAAATCTTTATTATAAATAATTAGTTGCTTTATGGTTGCGTATATTTATATTTTGATGAATTAATGTACCAACACTAATAATAATTGTAAATAATAAAATATTTGGCAGAGTTCGTTCCTGTTTATTAACAATAAACACATATAATATATATGTTATTAATAATAATAATAGATTATGCATAAAACCTTCCCATTTTGGCCATTCGTAAAAACTTTTTATCGTATTTTGCATTTATAATACATCTGTATAAAATAAAAAATAATATCAGTATAATAATTAAATTAAATATATTTGGTAAATATAATTTGTATAAAATATTATCAATGTGTTGAATTAATTTAATATAAAAAGGAGCATCATGTTTATACTGTTCAATAGTTGGTTTGTTATACTTGTCTAAAATATAATTGGCAGTTATTTTACCACTTTCTACGGCACCTTCCATGGACCATATATTTATGCTTGTTTTTGTATGGGCACCTGATAAAAATAAATTATCATAGTCTGTTTTCTGAAAAGGACGAAATTTTTCATTATAAACAGTATTAACCCATTTTTTATTTACTTGTTCCTGAGTGCCATTATTAAAATTCCACTCGTACCATATTTCAATATAGTCTACATCTTCATTATTTACATGAAATCCATTATTATCATATATTAATTTTCTAAAACTTTTTGATCGCAATATTTGATATACAATTTCTTTTTTTAATTGTTCATTATCTAAATGTTCAGCATTTTTACCAAACATTTTACCCTTTTTCTCAAAATCTATTATTGTTCCACTCCATAATGACTTGATGTTGGGTTTTTGTTTCCAATGTTTTTCTTGTGGATACCAAGTAATATTAAATTCACTATCGTTCATAACAAACGCAATGCTGTCAATCGGATACTTTATTTCTTTATCTATACCTATACGGAATGATATTTGCTTACTTTTTGTAGTATCAGTTAATGCCTTGAACGTATCATGTAAATTATCCATTTTACTATTTCTTAAAATATCAACTGTATTAAATGGATTAATGGATAATATATATTCTTTGGCGGTCAATTGATTGATTAATCCATTTTGTTTAATATCTACAGATGTAATAGTATTATTCGTATGATTTATTTTTACCAGTTCTGTATTGGTCAAAATATCAACACCATTTTCTTTCAAGTATTTAATCCATGGATTAATCCATACGTCATTTGTAGGACCATTCATAACGTGCCAATTATCAGTTGACTTATGCTTATATCCAGTTCCATTTGAAGAATGTGTATGTGTATATTTCTTTTTATTTATTTGCGAAATAATTGGAAAATGAAATAAATGACCCATGGATAATTCATTTTTATTCATTCCATAACCGGGTCCTGTTACAAAATTAATCAAGTGATTATATCCATCAGTTGATAAATATTTTTTTAGAAATGGCTGTATATTATAAGAATAATAATACTGTCTTCTATTATCTGATAATAAGTAATTAATACCAATGTAGTACAAAATTACTCGATCTTTAATAGTTAATGATGATTTATAGCCATATTCCTTATCATATAATAAATAAAAATCTATTGGAATGCTTAAATTATTAAATACAGTTGTATCATAATAGGGTATCTCTTTCATTAATTGAAACGTATTTTTATAAAATGGTGCATAACCCCTCCAAGAGTGTTCAGATGGAAATAAAGTTTTTGTTGTATCACTTCTTACCATTCCACCTAATTCATTATCTTTTTCAATAATTAATATCTTGAACTTTTTTTTAATTAATTCGTGAGCTAATGTTAATCCTGATACACCGCCCCCAAAAATAAGTACATCATACATTATATAATATGCTTATAAATTATGTTTGGAGGAAAACCATTTGCTAGTGGTGGATTTGGATGTGTATTTAGACCACCTCTAAAATGTAGAGATGCATCAACACAATCCATCATTGACAAGTCACCGTACATTACTAAATTAATGATGTGTGAAGAAGGAAAAAGTGAATTGAGATTAATCAACTCTATATATGATATTCTCAAGGATGTAAAAAATTATAGAAAACATTTTTTACTTCACGGAACTTTTTTATGTGATACTCTTCTTCCACTAACACCAGACGATTTAATTGGATACGATACTATATGTACCAGTGTAAATAGAAAATATAATTCTCGAATTATAAACGCCAATCTTAAATATTTATGTGGACTATTTAGTTTATATGGTGGAATAGATTTAGATATTGAGATTCAACATTTAGTTGGACGATTTAGGACTGATCCACTAAATACAATTAAATCATTTAACAGTATCAACAAGGGGCTAATAAATGTATTGACTGAAGCAATTATTCCCATGAATAGACTGGGAGTACTTCATCTTGATATAAAACCCGGCAATTTATTAATAGATACTAATTATGCTACTACTCAATTGGTACCAGACATAAAAATTATAGATTGGGGAATGTCTACTACTACACGCGTTATGGAATCAATAGAGAATAGTTCATTCATGTTTAATCAACCATTATCAATTATACTATTTGGAGATAACCTTGAGATTATACTGGATAGTTACCAAGAGTTTTATTCACATGACATACAGGCAAACATGGGTATGTTTATTAAATATGTTATCAAATCATTAAGATTAACCCACAAGGGACACTATAATACAATACTATCAGTACTTGCAAGTATTAATTTACCATACGAATCCATTGAAGCCTATTTATCTACTGTATTTAAATTCATTTTAGTACTACCTGATACATATACAAAATATAGAATTAATATGGATGCATTTTTACCAATCTATAGACATAATTGTGATATTTTTGGATTATTATCATACTATAGTTTATTTATATCGAATTTTAGACACGATGCATTCATATCAAGTAGACGATTATCGATGGTTCATGACCAAATAAAACATATAGTACGTACATATTGTTACGGAGTGGATTATGCGGTAAATTATATTCCATATGCTGTAATACTCGACGAAATGAAAAAAATTTCAAGTATATGCGAAGATACACAAATAGATGATACACCACTTCGCCGTATTATAAGAGCAAAGATTAACCGGCAACCAAAACAATCATTGTATTCTCGTAGTCCTGCTTCTCCAGCTACTATGAAATCTCGTAAACGTCATGTACCAGATGTATCTAAAAGTAGTAGTATTGGATCGCGTGACACTTCAAGTAGAAGAGTTAAAACAAAATTACTTACGAGTAAATGAATCAATATTTACAAAGGGAGTACTAACATCATCTACTTTATAGGACTGAAAAAGCGACCGTTTTAATTGTGCCTCTGGTGTATGGTTATGAACTGTTTGTGCAATCATACGATATAACTCAAATTCAGGATAACGTTCAATACCTTCGGGTGTGTATAAAATATTATCTCCCTTGTCATCATTACACCAATCCTCAATCACTACATAAATTTCGTCGTCTGTTGTAGCTCCCTCTGATAATGAACAAGCTAATCGGCATAAATCAAAACTATAATTTGGAGGTAGATATGGTTCAGCCTTGTCAAAATATGGTTCAATGTTATATTGAGATGCGGCATCTCCATCTACGTGAAAACTGTCCGACACGAATATTTTGTTTTGAAATGTATAAATGGATCTTCCAAAATCAATAATCTTGAATAATTTACCAAATGTTGGTACCTTGTACTGTGTGTCATTAAATCGATAGTATATAAATTCATCCGTTGTTTCGGTGAACATAATGTTATTCGTATGTAAATCATTATGTGTAAATTGATATACTTTTTGGTAAACAAGTAGAGTCATAATAACCTGCATCAACGCGGCAGTAAGTTCAGTCGCTTCTAAATCATCAAGTATAGAATCTAATGTATCTGTATATCGTTCAAGTGCAATGATTTGAACTGGAAATTTATGTATTATAGCATGAAGGTTTAACCCATTGTCTGAATACCCACTCGAGGATGTGTCGTCATCATCATCCAGAGAATCAAATGCAATCACGGCAAGTTCATCAGATACTATTAATGGTGACTTGTTCTTTCTTGATCCTAGAAAAGAGTATTCCCGATTAAGATGGAATAGTTTTGAATTATTCTCGTGAAATTTGTCACTATCTTGAAGTGTATCAACATCATCTTCAATATTATACGAAAAATCTGTTTTAATACCTAAATAACTACCATAAAAATTAGTTCCATGTATAAAGTCTTGAGTGTGAAGCATGTGACTGGATAGATATGAAAAAAAGGAATCAATATAGGATGAATTATTTTCGTCGGATAATTTTGAATGTGGAGAGGTAGTTAATGTTGGTAACGTAAAATCATATGTTTCATATGATCCAGTAAGGTATCTTAATGGATCTAATAGTGGTGAAAATTTAAAAAAGAGAGGCATATCGCCACAATAAATAACGTCGTCTTTGGTTGAAATATCATGGATTGGTTCATGGTCTAAATTTATAGAGTTCCAATTAGTATCATTTAAAGAAAAGAATCTTTTATAAAGAGGCACATAGTTTTGAATGCAAGTGGCTCCAAGGCAAGTCTGAAGAGTTTTAAGGGTCTTACTATTATTATTTTTCTTATACCTCAACATAAAGATGTTTTATATTAAAGAAACTCACCATTGAACCCATAATTTCCTAAATGATTTTTTCCTACCTGGAATTTTTAAATCCATCCGTCTTGAAATAAGTTGCAATGATACCTTCAATAAGTACAAATCCTAATAAAATAGTTGTTAAAATCATACTCGCAGACCGTGCCATTGCATTATCTGGATGAAGTATTGATGCTACCATGGATAATATATCTACCGAGGAAACAATCATTACAAAATAAGAAAAAATATACCACATGTCGGGCATGTTACCGTTTGTAATAAAGTTTTTATTTTTCATAACAAGATATGTAAAATATGACGATATGATTGTGGCCAAAGAAGTAGTACCAGAATTTAATAAGAATTCGCTTAAAAATGTATATGCACTAACATTATTTTTAATAGATGATAGAGAAACAATTGTCAGTGCTGCAAAAATAGTCGATACAACCCATGCCCCAATGATAATCGATTCTTTAATATTAAACAATGATACTGTTAGTGCAACAATTCCAAACCCACCTAGTGCGTACATGCCATAAGTCGTTTGATCATTATCCATGTATATCACTATATATTTTTAAAAGGACCATTATATGGAGTCGATGACCTTATAGAGATTGAGGCTATGAAAAAGATTACTGACCTCACTTATATAGAATATGCTAAATGCGTGGAACATACTAAGTAAAACTAAAGCATTATCGTAAATCATTTTACATATAAGAAGAACGATGGATAACTCCACATGTAACTAATGTAATTGATATGACGGCATTTAAGATTCAGATACCAAGTTTAACTGGTGTCATGTTGATTGACTATGTAAAAATTAATTGCATTTTAAAGGAGGTCTAAATACACATCCAGATCCACCACTAGCAAATGGTTTACCTCCTAAGATCATTAATAGTTTTTAACTGACACAACAATTTGCAGTTGATTAGTGTTGTAATTAGCCATTGTTTATTTCTTTTTACCGTTTAAACCCGCACCGTTTGAGTTTTTTGTTTTTTTCTTTTCGTTTTCCTAATTCTGGTTTTATTGTGTTTTTTTCGTCTATTTCCACCTAATGCTGTTTTTATATAAGATTTTATATCATCTGGTAACCCTATAGTATTTACTGCTTTCTCTTGTAACAACTTTAATTTATTAATAGCTGGCATTATCGCAACTCTGTCTAAATTAACCCACATAAATGTTTCATTATAAATAATTCTAGGTGGTGTATCTATTAACGTATTAGCAGATAATGTTACAAATCTATATGGATTATTATCCCTAAAAGGCTGTTCTATCCCTTTAAATATGCTTTTTTCAATACTAATTATCTTAAACAACCCAATATTGAAACTATCGGTGTTGAAACTACTATAAGGATATAAAGAGTGATTAAATGGATATATTATCTCATTTTCGTCTTCAACCGTTAAAATTGGGCCTATCAATTCATGTGATGGCGCAACGTCAGAATTCTTATAATTATTATAATGTTCACGATACTCATTATTGTACAATTTTATAAATTCCCCTTTCAATACAACCATATTGTGAATTTGTGGTGGATTTGGTGGTGGTATAACAGTAGACCATTTTAAGAAATATGCGGTATTTGGTATCAACGCATTCATATACTATATTATATATTATACTAAAGGGTTTCAATTTAACGGGTATCGAGAATAGTTTGATGTGTACGCTGTAAATCCAAAACAAAACAAATAATCCTATAAATGTTTCAACCGGAATATTCAAAAGTTTAAATATGTAAATTATTCATGATATATCACTATATATTTTTACAAATGCAACTAGCATAATTAAACAAAGTCCACCAATCAGTAATGATAATGCGGCCAAGTTTCCAACCCAGTCCATAAATGATCCGACCTTGGACCCAGCAGCAAATACAATGCAAGATATTAACCATAAAAGTCCAACAAGTCCCATGACTAATGCTATAAGCGGAATCCAAGATTCAAGCATGTCCAACCCATTAGACGTATTTGCCATTATTATACACACCATGACATATGGTACACTTAAAAATATAAGCAGTATCAACATGTATATATAGTATTTGTTACGGTTATCGAGTGCGGATAACCATGCCGTTTTAAATATATCGGTTAATGTATCGTTTTCAATAATAGATTTATTATATTTTTTATAATCTTTTTGTGTAGAATGAACTTGATCGTCGTAGGATTTTTTAATTGGATTGTAAAAAATGCCTACAAAAAGTAAACTAAATAATAGTGCGTTTAGTAGGCCAAACACGACTCGTTTCTGTGGTTGCATAATGAACCATCCCAAGGCTACTATAGTTCCCCAAAGAACGCCATAGACAACTTCAATCATTATAAAATGATAGTCTATTTAAATTTTTTATTATAACATTTCCATGGATGTTTTCTTCCCATGACAATTGCGACACATTGCAGTTAAATTATCAACATGATTAGACCCTCCATCTGCTAACCGTTTGGTATGATCTACTTCGAACCAAGCATCCAACTGTTGTTGACACCCCTTGCACTTCCATCCTTGACTTGCTGCCACCCACTTTTTTTTGGTTCCACTTACACTTCTCGAGTTGGAATCTTCACCAGAAGTGACAACCTTTATTTCACCAGCATCTAAAAATGGTTCTAACATTGTTCTTGAGCTCTTATCCATTGGTAAATGCTGGACCAACCCGGTTACTTGTTCAACTATATTTTTAGATTCGGATGGATTTTTTTTAATATATAGATACATTGAAAATACAACAAACAGAGTTGTAATAACCTTGTAATGTTTTTTATATTTTTTTAGCTGATCAGTATAATAACCGTCATTCATTATATCCATAACATAAAATGTAGCACCTCCAAATAATATAAATTCAGATTTCATTATGTTGGCATGATATTTCTTTATGAAAATAAAATATACATATTAATACATGTCTACTAAAACACTAACAGAACAATTTGGTCGTGACACTACTATATATAATATTGGAGATTCATTATGCTACATGTATCGTAGTACAGGTGAAGGCAATAAAAGATTTAAATTAAAATTTGCAGGAACACTTGTCCCACATTATGGTTATGCTACAGATGGAAAAACATTGTTAAAAGTAGCTAATACACATGACCAAAGGGTTGCTCGTTACTGGCAAACTGTTTTTTTATACCAAATATTATTATTAATTCCATCTGAAGACATATTAGATGATTTAGTAAATCTATTGCTTATATATTTTAATCATGTTGGTGAATTTCGGGCAAGTATAGTAGATAATCATGGTATATGGTCACGCTTGTCGCAAACATTAAAAGATCAAATGCTGGATATATTGCCTATTGTACCAGTTGTCGCTGACCCTGCATTATATGTTCCAAGTAAA
>Ga0114999_10002776_pt1 | contig 22562 bp, 26 predicted proteins | sample ArcticOcean_MG_C_3_FD_89820 | JGI IMG/M metagenome (GOLD analysis project Ga0114999, IMG submission 89820) | Marine microbial communities from western Arctic Ocean - ArcticOcean_MG_CB8_126 | ecosystem: Environmental > Aquatic > Marine > Oceanic | place: Arctic Ocean: Canada Basin | collected...
AAGAGTGCGAATGGCGCTTCAACTCAGGAGGCCATCAAAAGCTTCTCAAGCATTAAACACTGGTATAAATCAACTAAACACTAACCTTAGCTAGGACAGCCCCATTATTTATTATGAAAAAAACATATCGTCTCGAACTTCCACCTGTAGGAGCGACTTTAGTCGCGAATCGATGGTCTAGAAAATCGCGACTAAAGTCGCTCCTACATTGTGTTGCCTGCGGTCTTGGCCTTTTTGCTGTAACGTTAGAAAGCGTAGCGGCTGACCGCCCAAACATTCTCCTCATGATGGTGGATGATCTAGGATATTCCGACTTCGGAGCTTATGGCAGTGAGATTCAAACCCCGAATATCGATCGTTTGGCAAGTAATGGTCTTCGGCTGACACAGTTTTATAACACTGCTAAATGTCACTCTTCTCGGATGAGCCTCTTGAGTGGTCAGTACAGTCGCTATGCTGGCGAAAGTGATTTCCGTAATGCCGTTACGATTGCGCAAGTTTTGAGCGATGCTGGTTACAGCACTTCCATGGCTGGTAAATGGCATCTGGATAAGCAACCTACCGATTACGGCTTTGAGCAATACTGGGGGCACTTATCGGGTGCGACCGACTTTTTTGCCGGAGATGATACGTTTCGTTTGAATGGAGAAGTCTGGAATGAGTTTGACGAAGACTTTTATACTACCGACGCCAATGTGGATTTCTCCATTCAGTTTTTGGATAACGCTTTGAAGGAGGATAAACCGTTCTTTCACTATATTGCTTTTAATGCGCCTCACTATCCCTTGCATGCACCGAAGGAGGATATTGAAAAATACATGGGTCGTTACGTTGCCGGTTGGGAAGTTCTGAGAGAGGAGCGATTGATTAAGCAGAAGTTGCTCGGTTTATTTCCATCTGATCTGGAGTTACCGCCTTTGCCTGAACATGTTCCGACATGGAATTCACTTACAGATAAACAAAAGCAATTTGAGTCCTTCCGCATGGCGATATTTGCCGCGATGGTGGATAAGGTGGATCAGAACATCGGTCGCATGATCGAATACTTGAAAGAAAAGGGTGAGTTTGAAAACACGCTCATTATGCTTGTTTCAGATAACGGCGCATGTCCGTTTGAGCGGAGTTCCAGTATCGATATACCACCCTGGAAAGCCGGTTCGTACTATCTATACGACGCAAGCTGGGCGACTGTAGGGAATACGCCTTTTAAACACTACAAACAGACCCAACATGAAGGGGGGATTTCTAGTCCGTTTATCGCTCACTGGCCAGGTAAGATAAAGAATGCCGGAAGTTTGAATAATGAACTCAGTCACCTTATCGATGTCATGGCTACCTGTATCGAAGTAGCGGGGACAACGTATCCCAAAAAGAAAGGCGTTAACCCCATTCAGGGGAAATCGTTGGTGTCTGTGTTAAAAGGCGGCAAACGTACCGGACATGATGAGTTGTTTTTCGCATTTTCAAATTGCCGCGCATTGAGGCAGGGTGATTGGAAACTGGTTAGCTTCTATCAACACCGATGGGAACTCTACAATATCGCTGACGATCGCTTGGAACAAAACGACTTGGCCTCCAAAATGTCGCGTCGAGTAAATGCTATGGAAAAGCGTTGGAACGAGATCGCCAAAAAAGGCGGCCTGAAATCCGATCGAGATATTGGTCCTGTGAAGGTCGAGGCGTCGCCTAACTCCCAAGGCAGCTGGCATGACGCGGAGAAGGTAGCTGATTGGGAAATGCCGGAGCTCTAGGATGACATGTTGAGTTCCCCGTTCAAGATTGCCTCAAGGCTGTGACAGTTGTCATTATTGGTGGTTTATGGATGAGGTCACAGATAATTTGCCTACTCGGGTATCGCTCTTACATCAGGCTCAGGCGAGTAAGGATGCGGTTGTATGGGATGAATTGTTGCAGTATTATGAGCCTTTCATCACCAAGATCCTTTTTCGAATGGGCCTGCGAGGTCTCGTCCTGGAAGATGCGCGGCAGCAAATATCACTGAAGCTTTGGCAAGGGCTCAAGAATTATAAACGTTACGAGAAACGTGCCCGTTTTCGCAGTTGGCTCTCCACCTCGTAGCTGCGCATTTGAAGAACAAAGGAAGGTTTGTCGGGTGGTTCTTGGGCAAAATATAAACCGATCTTCGGATTGATGTTCTCCGGTTTTCCGCTGGGAAGTAAATGCAGTTGAAGAACCAGATCCGTTCCAGGGCTTAATTCCCATGCGGTTCCGGGGTAGGCTTGGTATGGGACTTGGCCCGGGGTCCATCCCACAATGTGTCCTGAAGGAGGGGCGCTGGAACCTATTCCCATTCCATCGTATCCAACACCTGGATCCTCTTTGTCCCTTTGTTTTGAGCGATCCGTATTGTCCAACATCAACAGAGCGTGATGAATAGCCAAACGGGATTCAGGAAGCAGCTCAAACGCCTGAATGTATCTAGTTTCATTTAGTAGAACGGGGATGGCAAATTTTCGATACACGTCGACATCCTCCGCTGGTAAAACATACGTTTCAGGAAGCTCGACTATAAGGTCAGGTTCACCCAAAGCCCATTGAGATTTCTGTTCGGGTAAGGGCGGAATTTTGGTTAAATCTCCTGGCTCCATTCCCGTTTCATACCATGATTGAAGAAGTTGAAGTTCACGATCTGACAATATTCGTTAACCAATCAAATCCAGCCCATAGTCCGAATGCGGTTTCCAAGGAGGCATGAATTTGGATTGAGTCACTTCGGCGATTTGCCTGGCCCGGCGTCGCACCTGTTCATAGCTGGAAAAATCAAACGGACCGATTCCATCCGGGTTGTGGCAGACGATACAGTTCTCACGAATGATAGGAAATATATGGTCTGCAAAATTGACCTGCATTGTGCTAGTCTGTCCATGCAGAGAGGTCATGGTCAGAAGTCCTGAAACAATAGATATGAGTTGGAGGTTCTGTTTCATGGTTGTGTTGGGAAATCGATTCTCTTTAGCTGATTAAGAAGGCTTTTCTTCAGTTATCAACTCTCCTCTTTTTTATGAAGCAATTCTCTTTTCTTTTTTTGATATTGGGCTTTTGGGGTGGATGTTCCGGTTCTGGACAACTAGTTTCCGATACGAGATCCGGAAATATGAACGTTTTGGTCATTATTGCCGATGATCTTAGGCCGGACTTGGGTGCGTATGGGGATGACACCGCAGTAACCCCGCACTTGGATTGGTTGGCGTCACGATCTCTCCTGTTTGAAAGAGCCTATTGTCAAAAGGCTGTCTGCTGGCCGTCTCGGAACAGTTTCTTTTCCGGGTTGATGCCGGCTTCGTTGGGAAAGAAGACTAATGCTTCCGCAACCTTTCGATCCGAGCATCCCGACATAGTGGCATTACCCCAGCTGTTTAAGGATCACGGTTGGTACACTAGCGGTTTCGGGAAGATACTGCATAATGGTCAGGACGATCCGGTTTCGTGGTCCGAACCCTTGTTTACTCCTGAGCCTTTGCATTATGCCTCGTCAGAGAATATTGGTAAGCATCCCATCATTAACAAATCAGTCCTCGTGAATCGAGTGAACCCGTTGTTCGAAGGAGCTGATGTCGAAGATGATGCTTACGAGGATGGTCTAACAGCCGAAGCTGCAAGAGGGGCTTTACGCGATGCGGCAGATCGCGATGCGCCTTTCTTCATGATGGTGGGCTTTCACAAACCACATACGCCGTTTAATGCCCCAAAAAAATACTGGAAACTATATGATCGGGAAAACATTCCTTTGGCAGAGTATCCTTATCCTCCTCAGAACTCAGATGAGCGATACTCGGTTCACAACTCAAATTACGTTCGAAGTTTTAAAGATATTCCGCAATCCGGTCAGTTTTCAGACGTGCTAGCCCGTAAAATCAAACACGCATACTACGCCTGTATCAGTTATGTGGATGCTTTAGTTGGAAGTATCCTGGAGGAGCTGGAGGCATCCGGGCTGGCAGGCAATACGATTGTTATTTTTACTTCGGATCACGGCTATCAGTTGGGTGACCATTCTCTTTGGTCAAAGCATACCAACTTTGAGTTGGCGACGCGGGTTCCTCTCTTTGTTTCTTTGCCTAGAACAGCGAGCAAGGGAAAAGCCACCAATAGCTTGGTCGAGCTTGTTGATCTGTTTCCAACTTTAGCCGACCTCTGTGGACTTCCTTATCCTTCGCATTTGGAAGGTAAGAGTTTCGGGAGCGTCATATTTGATCCCAGTGTTGAGACACGTTCCGAGGCCTACAGTGAATTTACCCGTAATGGTGCACTCGGGCGATCAATTCGTACGGATCAATTCCGTTACATCGAATGGCGAGATCAAAAGACGGAGGAAATAGTTTCTCGTGAGCTCTATGATCATGCCATGGATCCTGGTGAGAATGTGAGTATTGCTGGAAATCCTGAAAATGCTAAAACGGTCGCAAGTTTGTCGAAGCAATTAAGTCTACGTTGACTGGTCCATGCTGAATCAAAACATTAACGCCAAAGCCGCGGTGGCTGCTATCCTAATCAGCGTGATGTGGGGTGGCAACACCCCTTCAATAAAAGTCGCCCTCGAAGGAATGCCACCACTCGCTCTGGCAGGCGTGCGTTTTATTCTTGGAGCATTGACTGTACTTGCGTGGATTTTAGTCGCTCGGATTCAGCTTAAACCCAGCCGTGAAGAACTTCGCCTTTTCTTTTCTCTTCTCGTATTATTTGTGCTTCAAATCTTTCTCCTTCACTATGGCACCCGTTTTACACTGGCAGCGCATGCTGGAGTGTTCGTATCCACGGGTCCTTTTTTCCTGGTTATATTCGCCCATTTCTTTCTGCCGGGAGACAGGTTGAATTTGATCAAGATTGTTGGGATGTCTGTGTCGTTCGCCGGCGTCGTATTGATTTTTGCAGAAGGATTTATGGTATCGGCAACTGATTTTCTTGTAGGGGATGCCATTGTTCTGCTGAGCGGTGTTTTGCTCGGCGCGCGTCAGGTGTATACAAAGTCGCTGACCCAATCCATTCACCCAGCGCGGTTGTTGTTTTGGCAGGCGACTCTTAGTGTCCCAGTCTTTTTCCTTTTGAGTGCGATTTTTGAGCGAAATGCCACGTTCAAGATGGATGCTCCCATCGCGTTTGCGATTTTCTATCAAGGAGTAGTTATTGCTGGAGTCTGCTTTATTTTTTGGACAGTCCTGCTTCGTCGCTTTAACGCTAGCAGGTTGAGTGTATTCGGATTTATAGCACCCATCTCCGGAGTAGTCATTAGTTATTATATGCTCGGAGAACCTATTTCAAAAGCGCTGATAATCGGAGTGTTGTTGGTGGGGGTAGGGATCGTGGTTGTTAATCTTAAAGGCACCGTTAAACCATTGTCTGATGGGGCAAATTAGGTGGATCTATGATTAAACTTATTCTGAGCCGGGAGGATTCAGATTGGATCCGAATCAGAATTCGAGTTTAGCAATCGCGATTCCGCTTTCTCCCGCCACCGAGTATAAAAGAAAAACTTCGCCTTCTTTTTCAAAAATAGCTGGGTCACGCAACTGATTAGCGCGTACGCCTATGTAGCCTCGTTCCGAAGGTTGGATATCCAGATCTGATCCTTCCCACTTTCGTTCCGGGCGCAATACTTCTGTTGGTTCCGATGCGTGCCAGGTCGACCAATCACCTTTCATTTCAATCGTCGATACGAGTATACGTTCAGGGGCATCACTGATCTGGGTCCAAAATACGTACAGGGTATCGTTTCGGACTAACAGAGCATTGTGGCGCATGTTGTCATTGAAAAAACGTGGCCCCGGCTCGAACTCACCAATACCGTTTTTAGATCGATATAAATACCCTGGCATCGCCATAGCGTAATAGTAGCCACCATGTTTGGTTACCCAAAAGTAAGGCCTTCCCAATACTTCCGGGCGACCTTCGAAATTTATTCCATCTTTGGATGTCGCCAACCTTGTGAACGGAGTGCCAGCACCATCTCGAAGATCCCAGCCATGCAAGTACATGACTATTTCCTGTAGATCCTCGCGTACGTGGCCATCGGGTGAGGCGATGTGTGCATACGCAAATGGTGAATTTTGCAGTTCCTTGGGAACCGCTGTTGGAAAGTGCGAACCCTCTAATTGTAGAGATCCTGGTTCATAGGTTTTCCACGGTCCTAAAAGATCATCAGCATAGGCTAAACGAATATAGCTTCCGCGATGATCGGCAAAGTATAGATAGTATTTCCCCAATGGATTCGAATATGTTTATGCCGAGCTCGGTAATGGAAGCTCTCGCGTAACAGCCGATGTGCAGATGGGCTTTGAGAATAGCTACGCTCAATTTAATATTCTTCATATGACCCAAGACGGGGTTGTCCGGGAACAAAAGATTCCATTGTAAGAAGTTTTGGTGAGTAGTCCATTTAATCTCCCGCGCAGGGATATTATAGCGATTGGTATGTCATTGGTCGTTGTGACCGCGTTTTGTTGGGTCTACTTGGTCGATATGGCTATCGATATGAGTTCAATGGCCTCCATGGATATGGGGATTATGCAGATTCCTAATTGGACTGCCGAATACTTTTGGATGATGTTTATCATGTGGTCGGTCATGATGGTGGGCATGATGCTGCCTTCAGTTGCGCCCATGGTTTTGATTTACGCATCTGCTGCCCGAAAGGTAAAAGCTCAAGGAGCACCGATCGCTTCCACTGGCATTTTTACCCTAGGCTATTTGATTATCTGGATAGCGTTCAGTTTGTTAGCTACGATAGCCCAATGGGGCTTGGATGAGGCAGCTCTACTATCACCCATGATGGTTCCCAAAAGTCCTTGGATGGGTGCAGGGCTTTTAATTGCTGCTGGTATCTATCAGTGGCTTCCGCTCTAGGATGCCTGTTTGAAGCAATGTCGGTCACCTTTTCAATTTATTTCTGGTCACTGGCAGACGGGGACGCTTGGCGCACTCCGAATGGGGCTTTCGCATGGAACATTTTGTCTCGGCTGCTGCTGGGTGATTATGCTCCTTCTGTTTGTAGGGGGTGTCATGAATATTGTCTGGATTGCCACGATAACCCTTTTTGTTCTACTCGAAAAAGTCCTTCCTCTTGGGGGTTCCGGAGGTAAATGGATGGGCTCTATCATGGTGATCTTTTTCTTTCTTTAATTGCATGATTGCTACCAAACTGGAATTCGATCTATCATTCGGGCCAATTCTATGAAAAACGACGACATTATTTCTTCTCAAAATAACCCTAATAGACGCTCCTTTATAAAAGGTATAGGTGGCGCAGTAGCGGGTGTCACCCTTTTGGGCACTGCAAATCAATCTATGGGAAAATCTCATGTATCTGGTGATAAAAAATCTACTACGTCACTTCCTCTTTCGACAAATTCCTATCCTTGGTTCACCTTCTATCAACGCCAGAATCGCAATTGGGAAAATGAGCTACCGAAGGTTATATCTGAGATAAAAATCAGTGGCTCGGATTGTCTGGAACCCAATCTCAAATCCGTTGAATTTACTGATACCTTAAGTGCAGAATTGGAGAAGCAAGGCATTGGGATGATTTCAGTTTATGTGGGTTCTGAGCTGCACGAAAAAGAAAAAGCGAAAACTTCAATTGATGGGATTTTGGCGATTGTAAAACGAGCCAAGAAATTAATGGGTACCCAGATTGTGGTCACAAACCCTAATCCGATTAATTGGGGAACCGAGGAAAATAAGACCGATGAGCAACTCGAAGTGCAACGTGACGCATTAAATGATTTGGGTCAGGCTATTTCTTCTGAAGGGATGACCTTGGCCTATCATTTTCATGCGCCCGAGTTTCGAGCTGGAGCCCGTGAGTTTCACCATATGATGGCGTCTACAAATCCAGAGCATGTGAAAATGTGTTTGGATTCCCATTGGGTATTTCGTGGGACAGGGGACTCGAACGTGGCTTTGCATGACGTTGTAAAACTGTATGGGGACCGTGTAGTAGAACTTCATTTGCGACAGTCTCGTGGTGGTATTTGGACAGAAACTTTCGAAGACGGAGATATCGATCATCCACGTCTTGCTCGGGAACTCGAAGCCATTGGGGTTAGGCCACTTGTAACCATGGAACAATGTGTCGAGGCCCAATCGCCAAACACAATGGACAGCTTAGCTGCTCATAAAATTTCCCACGCCGAGGTGCGCAAAGTGTTTGCTTCCTTCATCAGTTAGACAGAGATAGATCCGAATTCAGGTCACGACCAACTTAAACGTGGCCAATACCAAAACAGCCGCCAGGACCGGGCGCATATGTACGGGATTTGCCAGACCGCTTCCCCAACGAGCTCCAACAAATCCTCCGATTACTACAGTTCCCGCAAACCACGGCCAGTGAGCTATCAGATTACTACCAACTTCTGGATGGCCCAGTAGACCCGCCGCCGAATTAACAAAAATAAATGGGGCAGATACAGCTGCTGCTGTCTTCATGTTGGCCCACCCGCAGATGAGCAATAAAGGAGTGAGGAAAATACCGCCGCCAACTCCAATGAGACCTGAGATAAATCCTATTGAAGCCCCTGCAATAATAATGACCCAGATAGGCGGCGTGCTGATCTTCTGCTGGTCATTCACGGCTACAAACAACCGCACGGCTGCAAAGGCGAGTGCGGCCGCCACAAGTAGCTGAAATATCCCAGGTGGGACGTCCGTCCGGCCACCAAGATAGGCAAAGGGAATCGATACAACGGCAAACATCCAGAAAAGTCTCCAGCCGAAATGTCCGGCTCTAAAAAATAGGATCGTTCCCAAACAGGACACGACCAGATTCAAGGTTAGTGCGGTGGGTTTCATCGCCAGTACCGGTATGCTAGCCAATGCCATGATTGCTAGATATCCCGAGGCTCCTCCATGTCCTACTGACGCGTACATAGCCGAAACGACCAAGAAAATCGGGATGAGTATGTAGACTTCGTTCATGGGTCGAATGCCTTATGCAGCAAGCAGATGACTTCTTCACACAATAGAAACCATCACAAGCCTATAAAAACGAATCGGAGGGCTAGCTCAAATCGATCACGATTTTTGTCTGAATAGGGTGAAGGCTGAGGTTCTGTGGGAGTCAGGCGCAGATGAGCGGGGTGAAACTAAATGTTTTCTTATTTTAAAACTTAGATTCTAAACCAATCCGGTAATTCAAAGTAAAATTTAGTGCCATACTTAAGAAATCTTGGTTTTGAGTGTCGCTGGTTTGACGATTTGGGCCTAATTACATTGGATTCTGAACATCATCTTACATTATGAAACTTCGATTCATCCAGATTCTCTTCACCGTTTTATTTTTCACTTCTTCTATCGCTTCGGCCAAGCTGGCCATGCCAGCGATCTTCGGTGACAACATGGTACTTCAGCGAAATACCACGGTCGCCATTTACGGAACAACTGAACCGGATGAACGTGTCACGGTTCGCGTAACCTGGAATAAGGAATCATTCCGGACAAAATCAGATAGCGCTGGTAAGTGGCGGATCGATATCCCGACCGGGAATGCCTCCACGAGTGAGTGGGTTCGTGTGGAAGCTGATGAGACTCTTGAATTTTAAAACGTATGTCTCGGTGAAGTTTGGATTAGCTCTGGCCAATCCAACATGGCTCGCCTTTTAGGTGGGCAATCTCGTGGTCCTATTAATAATGGTTTCTCTATTATTAAACAAGCCAATCGTCCTGACATTCGTTTGTATCAATTACCCAAGCTTTCAAAAGCGCTTCCGAAAATTGCATTTATACACCGGACTATTCATTAGTCCTTTCGTTCTGCTTTACGCCATTAGTACCTTATATTTGAACCATAGTGTTCGAGTGAAGCCGGTGGACGAAGCTCAAGGTACCGTGCCGATTGAGGTGGCCGCTGGGACGGAAGGCATGGATTTGGTAAATCAGGTCCTGAAAAAGTTAGAATTGTCCGGAGAGGTCGCAGGCCGTGGGCAAGTAAGGAATAACCAAGCGACTTTCCGCGTAGCTCACCCGGGAACTGTAAAAGTGGTAACCGTAAATCTACTGGAGTAGGAAGCGACTATTCTTCAAAGAAGTACCGGACTCCTTGGAGCCATTAATTACCTACACTTCAACCCCGGGTTGCACCGAGTGCCAAGTGGGGAATCACAAAGCTATGGGAGTGGTTAGCTGATACCTCAGTCTACCTTTCTTTATTCCTTACTGTCAGCGGTGTTTACCTTTGGGTATTGTTGAAGGCGGAACGCAAAACCGGGCTTGTCATACTCGGCGATGGCGTCGTCTCGTTCATCTCAATTCTGGCAGCACTCATCTATATTTGATTCCCATGAAAAAAACGAAGCTAAAAAGGGATTCGAAAAGTGGAATCGTAAGATCCACATTTATCTGGGTCTATTTATGTTGCTGTTTATCTGGCTGTTTTCTGTATCCGGCCTATTTATGAACCACCCGAAATGGTTCCATGGCAAAATTGAAAGAACCCCAACTGATATCCCGATTACCTACTCAGAAGGATTGGAGGAGGTCGCCCTAGCAAAAGAATTGAGAGATCAATTAGAGTTGGAAGGTGAGATCATATTACGAGCTCAACGAAATCCCGAAAAGTTCGGATTCATGGTTATGCGCCCTAACAAGCGTTTTGGAGTCAATGTCGACCTGGCCACAAATGTAGCCACAGTTAATGATGTTAAATCTCCATCCGTCGGGATTCTAGGAGACTACATACTTTCTCCGGGGTTCGAGCTATTTGGAATGAGCCCATTCAGGAAAGAGATTGGATCATGACCCGGATTTGGAGTTTCAGTATCGATGCTGTGAGCATTGGCTTAATCCTGATTGTGATCAGTTCCCTTTACATGGGCCTAAAGATCAAAGAGAACCGCCAATGGGCGGTCGTATCCTTGGCGTTGGGCATCCTCGTGTGTTCCTTCTTTGTCTGGGGTCTATCCTTGATGGCCTGAGCCGCGAAGCGATGAAAGAGTCTACTTCACGGCAACAGCCCGGACCCTGATGTGTCGGTCTTTTCCTGAAGGGCCTTCGATATTCAAAGTGACTACGTATTCACCGGGTTCAGAATAACTGTGAATGGGATGCTGCTTGGTCGATTCATTGCCATCTCCAAAGTCCCATTTCCAGTCGGTAATATCTCCGTAGGATTCATCCTGAAAGGCAACTAGGCGTCGTTTCATGTCGATGACCTGAAATTCCCAAGCTGCTTCCAGTGGATCACGAAAACGCGCTTCCAGGGGCATCAATCTAAAGGCGACCATGTGGTTACCGTTACCTATCATATCAAATTCATGGGAGAGACTGTAGAACCCGGTATAAGCACGACTATCCGGATTGTTGACGTCGTCGTAATCGAGGACCGCCCAGGACATGCCAATGATTTCGTTTTCGACCAGTTGTGAAATAATAGCGCGTGCGGGATCAGCCGGGGCATGATCGAAAGGTGTGATCCAAAATTCCAATACAAGTTTACCACTCTCTCCTGGCTTGAAGTCGTAATTGTAAGCGGCGTTTCCATAAGGAAGATCTTTGATCCATGGTTGGCTTCCCCATACAAAGTCCCAGTCCTGACCTTCGTGTGGAGTGTTGATGTGATGGTTTTGAGCATGTACTCCGTGGAATGACTGATGTGCCTCCATCGGAGTAAGATCTTTGTTTGGATGCATTCGCGAAATGAACGGACCGCCCGATAGATCGGCGTCGACGACCAACTCAAATATATCGTTGTGTCTGTTTGCCAACGCGAAGTCCCAATAGTTGTCCCAGGCTTCGTAGAGAAAGTAGAGTTGGTTCATTCCTTTTACCCAACCGACCTTCACTTTAACATCGAGTGTTTCTGGATCGACTTTGGCTCCGGGATTTATTCTCACATCGCGCAACTGATCTGCACCAATAGCAAAGGACTCCGGAACCATATCCCAGTCATCGGTATTTCCATCGATACGTGGAATAGCGTCCGCCGGAAACTGAAAGATTTGGAATTCAACTCCGGGTCGTTCCAGGGCTATAGCTAGTTGAGCGAAGCAGATACAGGCGAACGAGATGATGGAAGATTTCATAGCGTTCAATATTCTAGGTTCCCGCTTTCTTTGAGCAAGGTTAGATTGTTAAACGCAACTGTAGTGCCGATTCAGCAATGTTGTTTCACCTATTTGTTTCGATCGTGTTTGAAACGTTTGTGTTTTCTGGAAGGGCAAACGCGATATACTCACCGTTGATGGTGACCTCGGTGTCCCGAGTAAGGCCAGCTTGCGAGGAGGCGCAAAAAAGAATGTATTGGCGGCCATCGATTTGATAAACCGCGGGAATACCTTCAACCGCGTTTGATACCTCTCTCTCCCAGAGCAGCTCACCGGTCTTTGAATCGAAAGCCCTCACTTTTTTATCCTTGGTTCCGGCAAAGAGCAAGCCACCGGCGGTTACTACAGGTCCGACTTTTTGATAAACAGAACCGGTATTCTTAATGCCCTTTGCAGCAAGTTCAGAAACTTCGCCCAGAGGGATCTGCCACTGAATGGTTCCCTGGTTCAGGTCATACGCTGTGATGGTAGTCCAGGGTGGACCTATGGGTGAAAGCCCATTGCTCGCACGGACTAGTCCAAATCCACTGACAAATCTTGCGTTGTTTTCTAACTGTTCCGTCTCGTTACGAAACGACTTTGGAAGGGGAGTTGGATTTTTTAAATAGTCCACAAGCAGGTTCATGTCCGATTCTGAGATGGAGGAATTGCCGGGCATGGGGCCTTGTCCTTGTTTAATGATGTTGAGAATCTGTTGATCGGTGAGTTTGTCCGTTACACCGACGAGTGATGAGACTGCCATTGCATTTTCCTGAACCGCTGTGGTGTGGCAATTATGGCAATGAACGTCGTAGAAATATGAGCCCCTTAGTTTGGGGTTCTCGGGCGGTGGAATTAATTGGGCGCGATCCGGTTCGAGTTTCAGGATGGCCGGATGGTCTTTCGAAACGACATAGAGCATGCCGGATGTCGGATCGACGGCACCGCCTCCCCAATTCGCTCCACCATTGTTGCCGGGCATTTGAATGGTGTCGCCGCGACCGGGTGGGGTAAACAAACCCTCGTTGCGGGCGCTTTTGACGATGTCGAAGAATTTCGCCCGTTCTTCTGCTTCAATATAGGGATTCAAATCATCCACGGTAAATGATTGACGAGCAAAGGGTGGAGGAACCGTTGGAAAAGGCTGGGTAGGCCAGAGCGTTTCCCGTGGCATTTCCGTGCCGGTTGGTACCTCGCGTTCCTCAATGAGCCACAACGGAGTCCCCGTAACACGATCGAAGACATACACAAAGCCTTGTTTGGTTACTTGAGCTACAATGTCCAACTTCTCACCCTCGTGATTCACAGTCAGAAGCTTTGGGGCAGTGGCGGGGTCATAGTCCCAGATGTCATGATGGATAAATTGGAAATGCCAAATGCGTTCTCCGGTTCGTGCATCTAAAGCCACCAGGCAGTTGCTGTAGAGGTTGGCGCCTTCCCGGTCCGCTCCATAGAAATTGTACTTCGCGCTCGCAACCGGCAGATAGACGATGGCTCGTTGCACATCCAAACTAAACTCCGTCCAGACATTGGCTCCACCCACTGTTTCCCAGGCATCCTTCGGCCAGGTTTCGTATCCAAATTCACCTGGATGGGGTATGGTGTAGAAAGACCAAACGAGTTCTCCGCTACGAACATCGAAAGCCCGAACGTCGCCAGGAGCAGAACCGTATCCTTCATTCGTGGCGGAGCCAAGAATCAACAAGTCTTCAAAGATTCGACCTGGTGAATGAGATTGGACCAGAGAAAACGTATCAGGATCTCGACCTAGACCTTCCTTCAGATTAATACTGCCACCATCCCCGAAACTTTCGATGACTTTTCCAGTTCTGGCGTCGAGTGCGCGTAGGAAATGGTCGCTTGAGAAGAATAGTCTCCTTTCGGAGCGATCCTTGCTCTCCCAATAATTAATTCCCCGGTTTGTGATGGCCACGGTTCCGGAAGCTAATGTGTGGGTCCAAATTTCTTTCCCATTGGTAGCATCTATGGCGACGATCGAATTGCTCTTGGCCAGAACGTAGGCGAACTTGTCTACAACGAGTGGGGCAAAAAAGTATCGATTGTTATCCTCTGTTGAAAAGGACCAAGCCGGTTCGAGACCTCTTACATTGGATGTATTGATTTGGCTATTACTCGAGTACTGAGCCGCGTCCGCACTTCCGGCATAAGCGTTCCAGGCCGAGTAGTCGGAAGTCGCATCCTGTTGGCCTTCACAGCAGCCTGAGAAGAACATCAGGATGATTAAGCAGAGGCTAAATGCTAAGATATTTTGTAAGCGAATGGCTTGAGGCAATTTAAGGTTAGTTTTTAAATTCAATCAGAACTTCCCTGAATGTGTTCGGTCCGACGTTCTTTGCGCTATGAGTTGCTGGTACGGCCGGATAACCCGGGCGATCCGATACGATTTGACCCCCTTGAATTTGGAAGGCGAGTGCACCGCCAGCTTCTAGCTCAACGGTGTCTAAAAGTTTTCCGTCTGGTCCACAGACTTCCAAAGTGGATCCCTGGATCACACGGATCACGTAATCAAGCACATGGGTATTGGTCCCCTTGTTCGCCTGGTTCCAGATCGAGGTGCCAAATTATAACTCGATCATCTTCGAATACCTTTTTTGTTCCTACTCCAGCCATAAGGATAATGATTTAGGTAGGTGATGACTAATAGGCAATTGTTTTTCGCTGCTCCGGTCACCCAGTTTTCCTGATACGAGATCTAGGTGCAACACAATTACACGATCATCTCGAAGGCCTTTTTCATACACCGAGTATAAGTATGATGTTTAGATGGAGGGTAATTGATTTCTGTAAAAGAGTTGTGAAGAAATATAGGAGCTTTGTTTTCAGACAATTTTTTCACATTTGTTTCCCTTGAATGAGGGAGTGGGACCAAGATGACAATTGAAAATATTGTATAAATGTAGATGCTGAGGAAGTTCGAGACCTTTTGGGTAACACACTCCTTAACGGGGAGCTTGGATGTTTTAACGTCCGGATTTTCAATCAACCACCTGGACCTCCCGATGCGGAAATTAAGGTCAATGTTGGATTGAGCGAAGATGGTGCTTGGTTTGCTGACGTTGATATTATCCCTACCGGAGGTGTTCACTTCGTCGTCGACGATTGGGGTTCATTGAACCATCACGGTCAGCCTTTCATTGCATTGGCAACCGTAGGTGAAAGTGATATCACTACTCCTGTCCTGCCTGGAACGCTAGCTCATCGCTACCTGCTTGGCGAACTTGGACCGGGATTTTATGTGTTCGTTTTCAAAACCAATCTCGCTCATTGCGCACTGGAAGATTTTGTCGTTCCTGGTTTACCGGGTGATCCAATTGACAATTGGCGCAAAGTGATTGGCGTTGTGAATGTCGACGAACGATCCGACGACGATAGTGACCGAATTAATCTATTGGGTGAATATTTCTTTGCTCTTGATCTGAAACGGCCCGATGTTCCGAGAATCGTTCCAGAATTTGTGGTAGACAGCGAAGGCAGGAAACATCTTGCCGTGCGTTTCCGTAAACTGCTGAACGCAGATGGCGTGCGCGAAGTGATATTGGTTTCTCGGGATCTAAGAAACTGGTTTCGAGCCAATGATACGCAAACGGAGGTCGTCGAACAACAGCTTGTATTCGATGGTACTGAAGAAGTTCTTATTTGTCTGACTGAAGAGTTGGGGGAGGACAGTTATCCATTTATGCGTGTTGACGTTGAAAGGGAAGAGTAGCTTAGTTCCAATCTAGCATTTATTAAATACACTGTGCCTCGTAGATTATTTCTGCGGGGCGCTTTGCTTTTTGCTAAGACCATTCGGGTAGTAGATAGACGGTTGCTTTTCCTGGGCCTGATTACAAAGCTGTGGTTTTGTTCAAATGAAGATCTTTCATCCTATTCTATTCGCACTTCTAAAGCTGACAATAACTGCCGGATGGTCCCTTGGTCAGGATGACCGGCCGAACATCCTTCTAGTGATGGCTGATGATCAGGGGTACGGAGACGCTGGGTTTACCGGGCACCCGTTTGTCAAAACGCCTCACATGGACGCCATGGCGAAAGCCGGTGTTGTCTTTAATCGTTTTTATGCAGGTGCTCCTGTGTGTTCGCCGACACGTGCCAGTGTCATGACGGGCAGAACTCCAATGCGCACGAACGTCCCCAATCATGGGCACTATATGCGCCCGGACGAGGTCACCATCGCGGAGGTTCTAAGGGATGCCGAATATGTAACCGGACATTTCGGAAAGTGGCACATTGGTTCTGTTCAAAAAGAAAGCCCGACCAGTCCAGGTGGTGCAGGCTTCGATGAATGGTTTTCAGGGTTAAACTTTTTCGATCGCGATCCTTACCTCAGTCGCAATGGCGTTTATGAAAACCCAAAAGGGCAGGGATCTATCATCAGTATGGATGCCACCATCGAGTTTCTTAAAAAACATAAGGATGGGGATAAACCCATGTTTACGGTTACCTGGTTCCCCTCACCGCATGACCCTCATGAGGAAACTCCAGTCGATTTTCCAGGAGGCCAGGATCTCTATAAAGGCGAAGAAAATCGCGGCTACTTTCTAGAAATCACTTTGCTCGATCAACAATTAGGCAGGCTTCGTCAGAGTCTCCGTGAGATGGGCATCGCCGACAACACTCTAGTGTGGTACTGTAGTGATAACGGAGGTCTGGTTGTTGAGTCCTCTGGTGGTAGGGAGAAAAAAGGTAGTATTTATGAAGGAGGTCTTCGAGTTCCTTCGATTATCGAATGGCCTGCCAAACTGGCACCCGACACTGTGGATACCCCAGCCGCCACTTTTGATATCTATCCGACGGTGCTTTCGATCGCCAAAGGCAAAGTGAAGCACCAACCGCGGCTAGACGGACTAGATCTTAAAAAGATTATCGCAGGTCGACAGGCTCAACGTCCAGCCATGGGTTTTTGGCATTTACACTCGAACGGTCAATCAACTTGGAATGACCGAATCATTAAGAGTCTGATGGAAGCTCAACAACAAGGCCTCCCAAATCCCCATCCGGAACGTCTTCTGAAAAACGTGGAGGAGTTTCCTGAGTTTGAAAGAGGCGATTACCCGGGGCACGCAGCTTGGAACGATTGGCCTTGGAAGATTCACCGTATCCAGAAAACGGATCAGCTTACGATTGAACTTTATCACCTGGTCGATGATCCGATGGAAGCGAACGACCTTGCGAAGAAAGAACCCGGGCGGGTCAAACGAATGCTCAAAGAGCTGCAACAGTGGCAAGCATCCGTTTACGACAGTTGGGAAGGGAAAGATTACCGATAGCTAAAGTTATAGTTACCGGTCGATCTGCGGTCCCTCTCGGGTTATCATTCTTTTCGGTACTTCTCAAACCAGGCCAATGTATGTTCCACTTTGGTGATGAGCTGGCTGGGGCGATTAGCGATGTTGTGATAGGATCCGGGGATCTCGACATACGCAGTAGGAATTTTCCGAAGTTTTAACGCGTGATACAATTGTTTGGCTTCCGAGATAGGAGTTCGAAGGTCTTCCATGCCTACCATGACGAGTGTGGGGGTCTCTATATTTCCGACCAGAGAGATCGGCGAAAATTTCCAATAGCCTTCGAAGTTCTCCCAAGGCTGTCCAGGAATTCTGTAGTTGGCATAGCCGTAGTAATTGTCCGCAGTGAGCGTTTTGCTAATCCAGTTCATGACGGGCTTCACCACAGAAGCGGCTCGGAAGCGATTGTTCTTACCGATGATCCAGGCTGACATGATTCCATCTGCGCTTCCTCCAGTAACATATAACTGATCTTCATCAATGTAACCGGTTTCGATCATAACATCTACGCCGTCCATGATATCCTGATAGTCATCACCGGGATAGTTGTTATAAAGCAGGTTTCCAAATTCCTCACCATAACCGGTGCTGCCTCGAAAGTTAGGATAGAACACCACGTAGCCAGCGGATGCCATTAATTGGATTTCCCCGGAGAACCGATCCCCGTAATTCAAAACGGGGCCACCATGTATTTCTACGATTAACGGATACTGATTCTGAGGATCAAACGCAGGAGGTTTTACAAACCATCCTTGAAGCTTACGTTGATCGAAGGTTGAACTATACCAAACTTCTTCTACCCGGCCCAGCTCACGATGATCGAGCAAGTCTGCATTCAAGTGAGTGAGGACCTTTAGTTTTCCTTTAGTAACCACTGCTACATCAGAAGGGCGATAGGATGTGCATTGAGTGAACGCAATCGTTCTGTTATTGGCTGACGTATAGGAGCCTCCTCCGTACGGCCGTCCAATTCCGGTACCTCCAACATTGTCGGCCGTCCCGTCCAGGCTCACATAACCAATCTTGGTGTTTCCGTGATTGTCGTATTGGTAGCAAATGCCCTTGCCATCCTTGGTCCAACTTGGATTGGAAATGCTCCGGTCCAGTTCGAGGACAAGCTCTCGTTTATTGGATCCATCGAGATCCATTAAATACAGTCGGTTTATCTGGTAGGTCTGAACCTTGTCTTCGAAACCAATGTAAGCGATTTGTTTTCCGTTCGGTGATACTATCGGGCTTGAGTCCGGACCATTTCTATCGGTCAGGGAATGGATAGAACCATCTTCTAAATCTAGTCGGTAGACCTCCGAGTTTCGGAATTCGAATTCCCAGTTTTCATTCCTGTTGGAAGAGAACACCAAGGACTTCCCATCGGGTGTCCATTGAGTTGTTCCTCCATGGTGGAAGTTTCCTGAGCTAACTTGTCGGGCCGTCGATCCTTCGGCCGGAACAATAAAGAGCCGTCCGAATATTGTGGTTACGAGGAAGAGGACAAGTAGGAGGAAGAATTGATTACTCCTTTTTGTCTATCTAGAGCTTAATCCATGTTGACCAAGTATTCTTCTCACCGCGTTGCTCTCTAAGTTTGCCGGGAGCAGTTTTACTGTTAGGGGTTACTGGACCAAAGAGAAATATGGAGCCCAAGAGGATTTCCTCATCGGGAATCCTGAGCAGCTTCATCGTATCGGGTTTTCTAAGCCCACCTCCGCTTGACCAATAGGTCTGAATGTCGCGGGCTGTGGCAGCTATAAGAAGATTCTGAATCGCTGAAGATGCCGCGGCAATGTGCTCCATGTTTTCCAAAGTAGGATCATAGAGGTGGTCATCTTCGGTTTTTTTTGGATTAGGCAACCAAGTTACCTGAATCAAGTTTGTGGCTGCCATAAGCATGGCTGGAATCTTGGTCGTATCGCCACTATCGATCAGCGTTTGTCTGAGGTTTCTGCAATTCTTTTCATCAAGAATATAAAATCGCCAGGGGACCTTGGAATTGAGATTCGAGGACTTACAATGCGATTTGGCGGCCGGTCGGTGAAATGGTGCCCAATTCGCTGCTTCCAAAAGCTTTTCTACAATCTCCGATCCGAGGGAGAACCCGTATTGTTTTTCTGTGAGTACTTTGAGGGTTTTTCTTTCGCGAATTACTTTATCAACCAGTTTTATGGACTTAGATTCGTTCATAAATACTGCTGACTTATTTCGCGGGAATCTCCACTTCGTTCTTTGCTGTCAACCACCCTGCAAACCCACCTTCCAGGTGGTAAACATTCTTTACCCCAATCGAATCGAGCGCATCGATAGATCGACGACTTCTGCCACCTACACTTCCGGCTGCACAATGGACCATGTAGGTTTTTGATGGATCTAGTTTTGCAATCCCTTCCGCAAAGTCAGGACCAGTGATATTGATATTTATAGATCCCGGTATCCTACCCATGGCAACCTCTTCTGGTGTTCGGACGTCGAGAACAACAATGGATTCATTGGACAATCTTTTTGCAGCCTCGTCAGGTTGAACGTCGACGACGTTTATGGCAGAAGATTCGGGTGTAGTTTTTTCGCTACAAGCAGTGAATCCCAGTATGAGAGAAAAAAATAAAATTGAAAGGAAGGCGGAATATAAATGTGTTTTCATAGTTGTATTCCGACTCAACTGAAGAGGTCAGGCAAGACTAACCTCAAATCAGAAGGATGTTAATACTCTACTACCTAAACTAAATAAACGTAGGGCTACTGCTTCCTCGAAGTGCCGATTGAACGACAAATAATCGCCTAGTAATTTTGATATTGCGCCTGCTGTGTTTAACTCTCCTCAATGGACTTCCAGTTATAGATCAGCGTTCGAGATTCCTTTTCAAAACAGAACACATTCCCTCCACCACCGCCTGGCTGATCCATGGATCGGTTGATAGCGGAACCTGAAAGGTAACAGAGTAACAAGGTGCCGACGCTTCCATGTGATACGATGGCAATGTCGCCCTGGGCTGATGGGTCGTCCATTACCTTATTTACCGCTTCGACGATACGTGATTGTGCATCGACTGCGCGCTCCCAGCCCTCGACGGATGTAGTTGGATTGTTAAAGAATCTTGTAGCCATGGTTTCGAAGGCTTCCTTCGGTAAATAGCCTGTCGATGAACGATCGTTTTCTCCGAATTCCTCTTTTTGAGTAAAAGGTAAATAGAGGTGATCTCCTAAAATTTTTGCACAGTCTATTGCCTTCTGTTCTGAGCTGGAATAAATGGCTCGAATTTTTTGTACCCAATTTTTGGTGATCAATAACCTTATTCGATCTATTCCTTTTTCCGATAAGGGCCACTGTGGAACTGGCACCTTAGAATCGATTTGGACTTCGGGGTGGGTTATGAAATAAATCAGTGACATGAATTATTTAAGATTTTTTAATTCCGAGTCCTTGTTCGGATTACTCTTTTGAAACAAAGGCATCAATCATCTCCATGATTTTCAGGCCTATTCCTACATTACATGGATTGTCTCCCTGGCCTAGAAAGTAAGCGCACACCGCCTCGATCATAGGTTGCTGGATATGGGAAGGAGGATCGTAATTCGAGGTTTCGATGCCGTTTTTTCCTTTTACTATGAGGGTGTGGCTTCTGAAAAAACTGAATGCTATAGTGCCGAGATCACAGGTGATTTTGCAGGTGTCGCGAATGGTGCCATCGGCTGGAGCAAAGTCCCAATGACCTTGAAAGAGAACGTCGTTTTTAAATCGCATTTGGCCGCTAACACAATCGTCACAAGTACCGTCAGGACTCCGCTTGAGAGAAAATCCTTGGATTACCTCTGGCGTGCCAAAGTATTGCAAAAGTAAATCGAGTTGATGCGGAGCCAGGTCATGGAAGATGCCACCCCCTGATATGTCAGGTTGAACTCGCCAGTACTCTTCACTCGATGCAATGAGTGGATCTTGTTTAGGTTGGATCGTTTGCAAGGATACATGACGAGCTTGTCCTAGGTCACCCGATTTGAGGATTTCATTTATCCGCATGAATAGGGGAAGCTTTCTACGGTAGTGTGCAACGCAGACTTTTTTATCTGATGCCTCTGCGGCTTTAAATAGCTGATGAGCCTCATGACTGTTTCTTGCCATAGGCTTTTCTACGTAGATATGTTTTCCGGCTGCCAAGGCGCGGTGAGTATATTCCAAATGGTTTGCCGGTGGGGTCGCGATGTAGATGGCGTCAATGTCCGGATCGTTGAGAACCTCATCCGCATTCCCGGACCACTTGGGGACCCCATGGCGCTTTGCAAAGTCCATCGCCTTTTTATCGTCTCTCCTCATAACAGAAATCAACTCAGAGTTTGGAGCCTTCTGAAACCCGGGCCCACTTTTTACTTCACAAACATCACCAACCCCGATTATTCCCCATTTGATTGTATCCATAATTTCTAAGATTGTTTGCTCTCTTCACGTGATGCAATGGCGCTTGTAAATGGAGACGATAATTTTTGTCAACTCTCCTTATAAATTAGGTTTTTTGACTGATCTGTAGTCGCTGTAAGTTTTCTTGTAACTCAGTGTGCTGCATTATTGATTGGGAATTAGACTGGTAACTTATTGGGGATTACCAATAGCTTGTGCCTAATGGAAGTTGAGAATCTCAAACAAACCTTTAAAGAAATAATCAGCAAAGAGGATTCCATCGAGAAAGCGTATTCCAAATATGCCAAGTTCGTTGATGAAACGGTGAATCAGAAAGTCTTGGGTGATGCCACTCATCGTGTGACCTGGACAGATCAGCATGGAATCAGAGGCAGGCTAGATCGGATTACTCGCTCATTGATATTCTTCCTGCGGGGCGCTGGAGGTTGGAGAAAAGAATCGTACAACTTTGAAACGTTTCATTCTCTTGATGAAAATGGGGTTGAAGCGCTTGAAACGGCAAATTATCGAGGCTCCGAGATTGAAACACTGTCAGGTTTCATGGCAGGGATATTCTCCTGGTTGTTTTTCTTAAGCCTTCCGATGTTACCTATCATTGGTGTCACATTCTTGCTACTAACCGGTATTAGCTTCATCGGCTTTTGGGGATGCATTTATAGTCTTTCCGGCGCCCGGAATAGAAATCTGCCTACCGCCTTTCAGGGAATTTCAGCCGGATATTGGGCTATCGCTTCGATAAAGGCGGTTGAGTCAAAAATAGAATAACTGAGGTACTCCGTTAAAGAGTAAGAACTACTCAGCACCCGATGACTGGTC
>Ga0114999_10002778_pt1 | contig 22555 bp, 21 predicted proteins | sample ArcticOcean_MG_C_3_FD_89820 | JGI IMG/M metagenome (GOLD analysis project Ga0114999, IMG submission 89820) | Marine microbial communities from western Arctic Ocean - ArcticOcean_MG_CB8_126 | ecosystem: Environmental > Aquatic > Marine > Oceanic | place: Arctic Ocean: Canada Basin | collected...
AAAGCTTGTTGAAAGCTTGTTGCCAGGAAAAGAAAAACCCCCAAAACCTGCGCTTAAAAAACCGCTGGTTTTGGGGGTATCTGGTGGAGCCAGGCGGAATCGAACCGCCGACCTCTTGAATGCCATTCAAGCGCTCTCCCAACTGAGCTATGGCCCCGTGTAATCTTGTGCCCCGGATGGATTGTCATTCGGGGGCTGAACGGATTGGCTTGAAAATATGGACCTCCAGGCGTTCGCGCAAGCCCGGGAGGCGAATTCTTTCTTAGACGTCCACCTTATCCGGTTCTTCCATGCCCTCTATGACCTCGGCGACATCGTCTTCATCCTCGCCCAGCTCTGAGGCATTCTCAATGGCCTCGTCCTCTTCTTCTTCAGCGTCCGCGCTCTTTTCGCTGCCATCGGTCTCGACGGCTTCCACTTCCTCGCCAGTGCCCTCGCCCTCGCTAGTGCTCTCAACAGCGGTTTCAGCGGGTGGCGCTGCGGCGGCGGCTTCAGCAGCAGCTGCGGTGGCGCGCTGCCGGCGAACTCGGCCTGGAACAACAATTTCGAAGGGTACGTCGCACGACGGACAGACAATTGGGGTGCGCTGCATGTCGTAAAACGGCTTGCCGCAGCCGAGGCACGCACGTTTGGTACCCCATTTAGAATTCGCCACGATCTATCTCCCTTTTAGACTTTCGCATCATGCAAAGACGCACAGGCGCATTGCGTAGAAGCGCATATGTTCGCGCCGAATTGCCACGTAAAGAAGAGTCTGTCAAAAATAAAATTCAATTAATGGCGTCTGCGCGTTTTCTGGCGCCCTCTGCTGTGTTAGAGACCGGTGTGAAAAAAGGCCAACAAACCATTTTAGATCAACCCAGTGCGCCGAAAACCGGTGGCGCTGAAACGGCGCTGGCGAGCCCTTCGCCGTTGATTTCAGAACGCGCCGAATCTTTGGCCGGCGAAGCGGTTCTGCCGGGCGATAAGTCCATTTCGCACCGTGCTTTGATATTTGGCGCGTTGGCGGTGGGTGAAACGTGGGTACGCGGCCTGCTGGAAGGCGATGACGTTATGGCGACCGCCGGCGCTTTGCGTGAATACGGTGTTGAGCTGGAAAGCGACGGTCCCGGCAAGTGGCGGATTTGGGGTGTTGGCGTGGGCGGCTTTGCCGAGCCGGCGCGCCCGCTTGCTCTAGGCAATGCCGGGACAGCAGTGCGCCTCTTGATGGGGGTAGCCGCTGGACATGGCTTCACCAGTTTCTTTACCGGCGATGATTCGCTGCTCTCGCGGCCAATGAAGCGGGTCGCTGATCCGCTCACGCGCATGGGCGCCGTGATTACCGCGCGTAGCGCCTGCCGCCTGCCGCTAGCGCTCACCGGCACCAGCGACCTTCTGCCCATCAGCTACACTCTGCCGGTCGCCTCAGCGCAGGTGAAATCAGCGATTTTATTGGCCGGTTTGGCCGCGCCGGGCGAAACCAGCGTCATCGAGCCGGCGCCGAGCCGTGATCATAGCGAGCGCATGTTGCGTCATTTCGGCGCCGAAGTACGGCTTGAAGAAGAAGCTGCAGGAGGGCGCAAGATTACCCTGGTGGGGCAGCCGGAATTATCCGCTGCCGAATTATCAGTGCCAGCGGATATCAGCTCCGCCGCTTTTCCGCTTGCCGCCGCTTTGCTGGTACCGGGTTCGCGCATATTGCTGAAAAATGTCGGCATCAATCCGCTACGCTGCGGTCTGCTCGAATGTGCACGCGAGATGGGCGGCGATATTGAAATATTGGAGCGGCGCGAGCTTTCCGGCGAGCCGGTCGCCGATATAGCCGTCAGCGCCGGCAAATTGCGCGCCATTGACGTGCCGGCAGCGCGCGCACCCAGCATGATCGATGAATATCCCATCCTGGCGATCCTTGCCGCCTGTGCGGAAGGCACCAGCCGGATGCGCGGGTTGGGGGAATTGCGCCACAAGGAAAGTGATCGCTTCACGGCCATTGTCGACGGGCTTGAAGCCTGCGGCGCCTCGGTGGTGGCGGAACAAGATGATCTGCTGATTACCGGCACGGGCGCGCCGCCGCCGGGTGGGGCGCATATTGCCAGCCGCCTGGATCATCGCATCGCCATGGCCTTTTTGGTACTTGGCATGGTGTCGCGTGACGGCGTTACCATTGATGACGGCACGCCGATCGCCACCAGTTTTCCGGGTTTTGTCGAATTAATGAATAATTTGGGTGGGCAAATTAAAGATGTCTGAGTCTGAAAAATCCGGCACGGGCGCTCTGAACCCTGGCGCGGGCGCGCTAATTATTGCCGTTGATGGTCCGGCGGCGTCCGGTAAAGGTACGCTGGCGCGCCATTTGGCCGATCATTTCGGCCTGCGTCATCTTGATACGGGTGGTCTTTACCGGGCGGTGGGCGCGTGCGTGCTGCGTGATGGCGATGATCCCGCCGATGCCGGCGCCAGTGAAGCTGCGGCCTATAACTTGACTGAATCAGACCTCAAAGCGCCTAATTTGCGCGATGAAGAGGTCGGACAGGCGGCCTCTATTCTCTCCGTCCATCCGCCGGTTAGAGCGGCGCTTTTGGCCTATCAGCGCGACTTCGCCAACACCACGCCAGGGGCGGTTTTGGATGGCCGGGACATTGGCACCGTGGTCTGTCCGGAGGCCGCGGCCAAGATATATCTTGCCGCTTCACCAGAGGTACGCGCCGCGCGCCGCGCGAAAGAGTTGCGGTTACGCGGTGTGGAGAGTATAGAATCGCGCGTTTTGCAAGAAATGAAGGATCGCGACGCCCGTGACAGCAGACGCGCGGTCGCGCCGTTGAAGGCGGCGGAAGACGCACTCACTATCGATACTACGGGTCTTTCACCGGACGAGGTGTTTGACTTGGCGCTTTCATTTATCGCGGCACGGGCAAATTAGACCGGCCAATCGTTTTGGTTCTGGCCGCTTGCTGCGAATTTGAGAGCATTATCCGGTCTGGCCATTGGGGTTGGGCCATAGAGATGAAAATTGTGGACAGGAGAACAAATGACAATACCAACCACTGAGACGGCCGAAAGCGAAGCGCCAATCACCGAAAACTTTGCGGAGATGCTCGACGAATTTGTTGGCGATAGCGCTAAGTTCGAAGGCCGCTTGATTAAAGGTACCGTGCTTTCAATCGATAATGACGCGGCATTAATTGATGTCGGCCTCAAGGTTGAGGGGCGGGTGCCACTGAAAGAATTTGCCGCTCCCGGACAACCGAACGAACTCAAGGTTGGTGATCAGGTTGAGGTTTTCATTGAGCGCATTGAAAATCGCCGCGGCGAAGCCGTTCTTAGCCGAGAGCGCGCGCGCCGTGAAGAAGCCTGGGAAAAGCTCGAAAAGGCCCACCAAGATGGCTTGCGCGTCGAAGGCGTTATTTTTGGCCGGGTCAAAGGCGGCTTTACCGTCGATCTCGATGGCGCCGTGGCATTCTTGCCGGGCAGCCAGGTCGATATCCGCCCGGTACGCGATATCCAGCCCTTGATCGGCACCGAACAGCCGTTCCAAATTTTAAAAATGGATCGCCGACGCGGCAATATCGTGGTTTCGCGCCGTGCTGTCTTGGAAGACACGCGCGCCGAGCAACGCAATGAGCTGATTGCCAATCTGCACGAAGGCCAAGTGCTTGAAGGTATGGTCAAAAATATCACCGATTATGGCGCATTCGTCGATTTGGGCGGCGTCGATGGTCTGCTGCACGTTACCGATATTGCCTGGCGCCGGGTCAATCACCCGACCGATGCGTTGCAAATCGGCCAAACTGTTAAAGTGCAGGTCATTCGTTTCAATTCAGAGACCCAGCGTATTTCCCTCGGCATGAAGCAGCTTGAGGCGGATCCCTGGGAGGGCGTTAGCATCAAATATCCGATCAGCGCCAAATATACCGGCCGCGTGACCAATATCACCGATTATGGTGCATTCGTTGAGCTCGAGGCCGGTGTTGAGGGTCTCGTCCATGTCTCTGAGATGAGTTGGACTAAGAAAAACATCCATCCCGGCAAGATCGTTTCGACCAGCCAGGAGGTGGAAGTCATGGTGCTCGATGTCGATCCCGACAAGCGGCGCATCAGCCTTGGTCTCAAGCAATGCCTGGACAATCCGTGGACGTCCTTCGAGGAAAATAATCCGGAAGGCACGGTTCTCGAAGGCGAGATCAAAAATATCACCGAGTTCGGCCTGTTCGTTGAATTATCAGGTGAAATTTTCGGCATGGTTCATTTGTCGGATATCGACTGGGCAGTGGCCGGTGAAACCGCCATTCAGAAGTTCGACAAGGGCGATAAGATCAAGGTCAAGGTACTCTCCGTTGATATCGAGAAAGAGCGTATCGGTCTTGGCATCAAGCAGCTTGATGACGATCCCTTCCAAGTCGCACATGGCAAGCGTGGCCAGCCGGTCACCTGTACCGTGACGGCGGTGGCTGATCAGGGTATTGAAGTTGAAGTGCTGGATGGTCTGCCGGGCTTTGTGCGCCGCGGCGATTTGGCGCGTGACCGTAATGAGCAGCGTCCGGACCGTTTTGCCGTTGGCGATAAGTTCGATGCCAAGCTGATGCAGATCGACCGGAGTGGCCGGCGCATTTCGCTTTCCATCAAGGCGCTTGAGGTTCAGGAAGAGAAGCAGGCGGTTGAGGAATATGGTTCAACCGATTCCGGTGCTAGCCTCGGCGATATCCTTGGCGCAGCGCTGAGCCGGAAACAAAAAGCTGCAGTTGATGACGATGGAGGCGCGACTGAAGAGGTGCCTGCCGCTGACTCAGCTGAGGCCGGCGCTACAGAAGAAGCTAAGGAAGAAGCTAAGGAAGACGATACCAGCGCCTGATCACCAGGTGCTTTAGTTCCGCTCGCGTAAGCCCCGCTCCTATCCTGGTGCGGGGCTTCCCGGCGGTCGCCGATAACGCGGGGAGTGAGCGGCGCATATGATGCTCGACCCGGATAGACTGCTCGATCGTCGCCGTCTCAAGCGTGGTGTCACGCTGTGGCGTGCGTTGGCGATTATTGCACTCGTAGCCCTGATCATTGTTGCTGTTGGCCGCTTTGCCCTGGATGGTAGGACGGGCGGTGATCATATTGCTCGACTATGGATTCAAGGCGTCATTTGGGATGATCCCCGGCGCGATGAAATTCTCGCTGATGTCGCTGAGGATAAGCGCGTGCATGCGCTTATCCTGCGCATTAACTCACCCGGCGGCACCATGGCCGGCAGCGAGGCGCTCTTCATTGCGCTGCGTAAGGTGGCAGCGCATAAGCCGGTGATCGCGGTGATGGGCGGCACGGCAGCTTCGGGTGGCTATATGGCGGCAATTGCTGCTGAACGAATTGTGGCGCGCAATTCCACCGTTACCGGGTCCATCGGTGTCATTCTGCAAACCGCTGAAGTCAGTCGTATGTTGAGCGAACTAGGTATCGTGACCGAAACCATTAAAAGCGCGCCGCTGAAGGGCGTGCCATCCCCGTTTGAGCCACTTGACGCGCGTGGCCGGGCTGCCAGCCAGGCGGTGGTTGACGATTTGTATGACCTTTTCCTCGATTTATTGATTGAGAGACGCGGCCTGGAGCCGGCAGCGGCGGCGCAATTGGCGGATGGGCGGGTATTTACCGGCCGCCAGGCAGTGGCCAATGGCCTGGTCGATGAAATCGGCGGCGAGCAAGAGGCCTTGGCCTGGCTCGAGGGCATGCGCGGCATCTCATCCGCCCTGCGGATCTATGATATTGAGATCGAACAACCGGGCGATATTATTGAGCAGCTGGTGTCTAAAGTTAGTGGCGCCGTATTACCTCAGCGACTGACGCTTGACGGCCTCCTCGCTGTTTGGCACCCTGCGCTCGGTCGCGAGTAGAAAAAACATAAATAAAACGGTAACTTGCTCGCGGGGCATGGAAGCAGGCTAGGCGAGCTGGCTAAGCGAGTTGGCCCAGGAAGCAAACTAGGCAAGCGGGGCGGGATAAGGATGGTGAATACATGACCAAATCTGAACTCATTCAGCGGTTGGCGGAGATATATCCCGACCCTCGTCTGTATCACCGCGATTTCGAGCGCGTGGTGAATAAGGTTTTTGACGAAATCAGCGCTGCCTTGGCACGCGGTGATCGGGTAGAGCTGCGCGGCTTCGGCGCCTTTTCGGTGCGTGCCCGTGGTGAGCGCGTCGGACGTAATCCGCGTACCGGCGAATCGGTCAATGTGGCCAAGAAGCACCTGCCCTTTTTCAAAACCGGCAAGGAATTGCGCGAGCGCATCAATCAGGAATAGACCGCGCGGATTTATCCGTTCGGGACGCTTGCGGTACGCCGCTCGGCATAGGCTGAGGCGTTAAGGGAAATAGCGTGAGATTAATCGGCTGGATTATTGCCATTCCGGTGGCCTTTGTCGTCATTGCCTTTGCTATTGCCAACCGTACTGCGGTGGGCGTTCATTTTGACCCGCTGCCCTATCAATTGGATATACCGCTGTGGGCCGCCGTTATCGGCGCGCTGGCGTTCGGTTTTATTCTTGGAGCGTTGATCCGTTGGCTGTTTGACCATCGCTGGCGGGCTGAGGCGCGCCAAGGCCGGCGCCATGTACGTGCATTGGAGCGGGAAATATCGACCTTGCGCGAGCGTCTCGATAGCGCCGCCAACGGCACGGAGGCAGCGACTAAGGTTGAGGGTGATCAAAACCGCATTGCGCCGCCGCGAGACGCCGCCTAGAGCTGTCCCGGCGCGAAGTTCTTGACGTGGCCCTCCGGATCGTCGAATAAGCGCAGAGGGTGCGTTTACCGGCAAGGCAAAATGGATTCCCTTATGAGTCTGAGTACGAAGATTTGCGGCTTGAGCGATGAAGCTGCCGTCACCGCGGCAGTGGCTGGCGGCGCGCGCTTTGTCGGCTTTGTATTTTACCCGCCATCACCGAGGAGCGTCGCACCCGCTGAGGCCGCCACTTTGGCCAAGCCGGTGCCTGACGAAATCTCCCGGGTCGGCGTGTTTGTTGATCCCGATGATGAATTGCTCGATAGCGTTATGGCCAATCTGAAATTGGATTTCATCCAGCTGCATGGCAGTGAAAGTACGACCCGTGCAGCGGAGATTAAGGCGCGCACTGGCGCCGGCATTATTAAGGCGATCAAGGTGGCGGTGCCTGATGATATTGCTGCGGCGCGCGAATATCGTGCCGTTGCCGATTGGATTTTGTTTGATGCCAAGGCGCCGAAGAGTCTTGCCGGTGCGCTCCCTGGCGGCAATGCGCTGGCCTTTGATTGGCGCATGCTGGCCGATGCGCTGCAACCGGCGGCGGGTTTGCCATGGCTGCTTTCCGGCGGTCTTGATATCGACAATTTAGCCAAAGCGGTTAGGATATCAGGTGCCTGTGCGGTAGATATCTCTTCCGGTGTCGAAACGGCACCGGGCAAAAAAGATCCCGAACTTGTGCGCCAGTTTCTTGCCCTCTGCGCTAAGCTTTAAGTTGGGCAACTTTTAACGCGGATATAAGATGAACACAGCTAACTCTTATCGTGCCGGGCCGGATAAAGAAGGCCATTTTGGTATCTTTGGCGGGCGCTATGTCGCCGAGACCCTGATGCCGTTGATCCTTGACCTTGAGGAAGCCTGGGGCGTTGCCAAAAAAGATGCCGTCTTCGCTTCTGAAATGGATTATTGGCTCAAACATTATGTCGGCCGGCCGAGCCCGCTCTATTTTGCCCAGCGTTTGACCGACCATTGGGGTGGCGCCAAGGTCTATTTCAAGCGCGACGAACTCAATCATACCGGCGCGCACAAGATCAATAATTGTATCGGCCAGATTCTCCTGGCCCAGCGCATGGGAAAGACGCGCATTATCGCCGAAACCGGCGCCGGACAGCACGGTGTTGCGACGGCAACGGTATGTGCTCTGTTTAATTTGCCGTGTACGGTTTACATGGGCGAGATCGATATCGAGCGTCAGAAGCCCAATGTGTTCCGCATGAAACTGCTTGGCGCGGAGATCGTCCCCGTCACCTCGGGTTCCATGACCCTGAAAGATGCCATGAACGAGGCGCTGCGTGATTGGGTCACCAATGTGGATTCGACCTATTATCTGATTGGCACCGTCGCCGGCCCGCACCCCTATCCGGAGATGGTGCGCGATTTTCAATCGGTCATCGGCGAAGAAGTGCGCGAGCAAATGTTGGAGGCCGAGGGGCGTTTACCCGATACCCTGATTGCCAGTGTTGGCGGTGGCTCAAATGCCATCGGCCTGTTTCATCCGTTCCTCGATGATGCGGGCGTCGCCATGGTTGGCGTTGAGGCGGCAGGGCACGGTATTGAAACCGGCCAGCATGCGGCGTCGCTCAGCGCCGGCAGCCCCGGCGTTCTGCACGGTAATCGCACTTATCTGTTGCAGGATGAAGACGGCCAAATAAACGAGGCCCACTCGATTTCCGCTGGTCTTGATTATCCTGGTATCGGCCCGGAACATTCCTGGCTAAAGGAGATGGGCCGCATCGATTATGAGCCGGTGACGGACGACGAGGCACTTGAGGCGTTTCAGCTTTGCTCCCGCCTCGAAGGCATTATCCCGGCATTGGAGCCGGCGCACGCCTTGGCCCATGTGGGCAAGGTCGCACCGACCTTGCCCAAAGACCATCTCATTGTGATGAATATGTGCGGGCGTGGCGACAAGGACATATTCACGGTAGCGGATGCGCTGGAGATTAAGATATGAGCTGGCGTATTGAGCGGCGTTTTCAGGCGTTGAAGAAGGAAGGTCGGAGTGGTCTGGTCACCTTCACCATGATGGGCGATCCCGATATCGAGACGTCCTTTGAGATTCTGCGCGGCCTGCCTGGCGCCGGTGCTGACATCATCGAAATCGGTTCGCCCTTCACCGATCCCATGGCCGATGGGCCGGTTATTCAGGTTGCGGGCCAGCGCGCGCTCAAGGGCGGCATTACCCTGGAGAAAACCATCGACCTGGTGCGGCGCTTTCGCGAAGAGGATGGCGAGACGCCGCTGATCCTCATGGGCTATTACAATCCGATCTATATTTATGGTGTTGAGCGTTTTCTGCGCGATGCTTTGGACGCCGGGCTCGATGGCTTGATCATCGTCGACCTGCCGCCGGAAGAAGATGCCGAGCTGTGCCTGCCGGCGTTGGAAGCGGGCCTTGCTTTCATCCGCCTGACCGCACCGACCACAGATGATGCGCGCCTGCCGCGCGTGCTCGAGAACAGCTCGGGCTTCGTCTATTATATTTCGATCACCGGCATCACTGGCGCTGACGCTGCGTCGTCGGCTTCCATTGAAGCGGCGGTGGCACGGCTGCGACGCCATACAGAACTCCCGGTCGCCGTCGGTTTTGGCATTAAAACGCCGAAGCAAGCCGGTGAGGTGGCGCGCGTCGCAGATGCGGCAGTGGTTGGCTCGGCCATCATCACCGCGATTGAAAACAGTTTGGATGACAGCGGCGCACGCACGGCGCAAACCGTGGATGCGGCGCTTTCTCTGGTGCGCGATTTAAGCATCGGCGTGCGCAACAGCAAAAAGGGATCTGCAACATGAGATGGCTTGATCGTTTCGCCCGCCCCAAAGTGCGCGGCCTGTTTCGCAAGGACGACATCCCCCATGATCTGTGGGAAAAATGCCCCCATTGCGAACAAATGATCTTTCACCGCGAGCTGGAAAATAATCAACGGCTCTGCCCTCATTGCGATCACCATTTGCGCCTTGATGCGCGCACGCGTCTGACCAACCTGTTCGATGATGGTGAATTTCAAACTATCGAATTACCGGAAGTGGCGGTGGATCCCTTACGCTTTCGCGATCGCAAGCGCTATGCAGATCGCTTGAGGGATGCGCGCAGTGCGGCCAATCAGGATGCTGTGATTGTCGCCCATGGTGCGCTCGGTGGTCATCCGGTGGTGGTTGCTGTATTTGATTTCTCTTTTCTCGGCGGCTCTATGGGCGTGGCGGCAGGCGAGGCATTGCTCGCCGGCGCGCGGCTCGCGGTGCTGCAGGATTCATCCTTTATTGTTGTTCCGGCCTCGGGCGGTGCGCGCATGCAGGAGGGCACATTGTCATTAATGCAAATGGCCCGCACCACCATTGCGGTGGACGAGCTAAAGGAAGCGCATCTGCCCTACATCGTTGTACTCACCCATCCGACCACCGGTGGAGTGACGGCATCTTTCGCCATGCTCGGCGATATCGCAATTGCTGAGCCCGGTGCGGTGATTGGCTTTGCCGGTGCCCGGGTGATCGAGGATACGATCCGCGAAAAACTGCCAGAAGGATTTCAGCGCTCCGAGCATCTTCTGGAACATGGCATGATCGACATGGTGGTGCGGCGCCATGATCTGCGCGACACATTGGCGAGAACCATATCCCTGTTGCGCAACACTGGTGCTCCCGCCCTCACTCCCGTGGTTGAGCTTTCCCACGACGCACCGCCTGCTGCTTGATCTGCGCGCACTGGCAATAGTGGCGGTGATATGGCGCTTGCCGATATGACGCGCACCCAGGGTGAGCTGAGCGAAACGATATTGGCTCGGCTGCTGAAATTGCATCCCAAGCTGATCGATCTCTCGCTCGATCGTATGCACGGCCTGTTGAAAAAATTGAGCTATCCGGAGACCCGCCTGCCGCCGGTCATTCACATTGCCGGAACCAACGGCAAAGGCAGCACGTTGGCCTATCTCGATGCCATTCTGCGCGCTGACGGTCGGCGGGTGGATTCCTATATTTCCCCCCATCTGGTGCATTTTAACGAGCGCATCCGGCTGAATGGCGCGCCCATCGCCGAGGTGAAATTGTCCGCTTTGCTGCAGGAATGCGAAGATGCCAATGACGGCACACCGATCACTTTTTTTGAAATCACCACCGCCGCTGCCCTGCTTGCTTTCGAACGCAGCGCTGCCGATATTCTTTTGCTCGAGGTTGGTTTGGGCGGGCGGCTTGATGCGACCAATGTGGTGGCGCGCCCGGCACTCACGGCGATTACGCCGGTCTCTATTGATCACACGCAATATCTTGGCGAATCATTGGCGGAGATTGCCGGCGAAAAGGCCGGCATCCTGAAGTCCGGTGTGCCCGCTGTGATCGGCGCGCAGCAGGCGGTGGCGGCGGATGTCATCAATACCCGCGCGGCGGCCTTAGCGACGCCTCTCCAGCGCCAGGGCATTGAATGGCATGTTCGGCGCGAAGGTGACAAATTGATTTATGAAGGAAGCTCCGGGCCACAAAATTTTCCACAGCACTTTCCGTTGCCGGCCCTTCTAGGCGCGCATCAAATCGGCAATGCCGGTATTGCCATCGCCTGCATAGAAGCGCTGGCGGCAGGCGCCGTCTCTCCGACGGCGATTGCATCTGGCCTTGAGGGCGCACGCTGGCCGGGGCGGTTGCACCAAATTGCTATGCCCGGTTTGGCGCCGGGTTGGGAATTATGGCTCGATGGCGGCCATAACGCGGCGGCGGGTGCAGCATTGGCGGCGGCACGGGTGTGGGATGATAAGCCATTGCATTTGATCACCGGCATGATCAACAGCAAGGCGCCGGAAGATTTTCTTCGCCCGCTTGCGCACGTGGTGACCAGCCTCACCGGCGTTGCTGTGCCGGGAGAAGCTGCCAGTTTGGCGCCGGAGGAAATAGCTACGGCTGCCGCCGGCCTTGGCCTGGAAAACCGTCAGGCGGATAGCGTCGAAGCGGCGATTGCGTGGATTACGCGTGAAGCTGGCCCGGCGCGCATTCTCATTTGCGGCTCGCTCTATTTGGCCGGCCATGTGCTGGCCCTTTTCGAATAACCCATCAATGCACCATTTTCATGCGCCTAAGCGTTGACGTAAGCCACTGTGGGGTTTTTATGGGGCATGATTCGGGATATGGACTCGTGAGCGCGAAACGTTGGGCAATGGCGGTGATTGCCGCATGCATGCTGTCTCCGGCCACAGGCTGGGCGCAGTCGGACGCGCTGCTTGATGACTATAATCAATATGCAACATTCTATGCGCAGGGCAAATATCAGGAGGCGCTGCCTTTCGCCCTTCGTTTAGTTGAATTGCACAAAAGCGAATTTGGCACTGACCACCCGACAGCGGCAGTGCTCTATACCAATGTCGCCGATATTCATGCCTAAATGGGAAATCTCGGCCTGGCCGAGCCGCTTTATCGGCGCGCGCTGGGTATTCTGGCCGAGATCGAGCGGGTGCATCCGCTGACCAGCGCCGTCCTGTTCAACAATGTGGCTGAGCTGTTTTCGGCCCAGGGGCGCACCTTCGGCGCCGTAATGCCGCGCCTGGCGGAGCGTATGGAAGGCGAAGAAGCGCCGCCAGAGATGGCACCAGTAGAAATAGTGGAAGCGCCGGAAGAGGTCATAGTTGCGGCTGTTGAGCCGGTCGAAGATGCCGCGCCGAGCGAGCCTGAGATGATCCCTGAAGAAGTCAGCGTGGGTGAGTTTGTCGAAGAGACTGTGGACACGCCCGCCACCGAAACAACCCGCGAAACACCGCTTGAGCGCGCGGCCAGTGAAGCGGCAGAAGTTGAGATTATTGTCGAGGCCCCGGAACCGGAAGAAGCCGGCGAAACCGTTATTGCGGCAGCAGAGGTGACCGTAGAACAGGAGATCGAGATAATCGTCGAGCCGGAGCCTGAGATCGTCATCGAGCCGGAGGCGGTGGTCATCAATGAGCCCGAGATCGAGATCGTTATCGAGCCGGAACCGGAGCAGGTTGTCGTTGCGTTGGAGCTTGATTCGGAACCCGAGCTTGAGCCCGAACTGGTCGTCGAGGCCGATTCTGAGATCAGGAATTTGGCGATTGAGGAAGAATCCACCGAGGCTGATGCGGTATCAGAAGAAGAATTGGAATGGGCAAAGATCGATTCCGAGTTGGATATGCCGGACGAATTTGATTCGCTGTTGCCGAGCGTTCGACCGGAGGATGATGGCGCCGAGATGCGCTTCGATCTCGCGGGCATAATTGTCCAGGGCTCATCGATCTACACCGCACGTGAATTGCTGCCGGTATATTGGCACTATCTCGGCACAGAAGTTTCGGTGAGCGATCTCTACAGCATTTCCAGCGCCATTTCCAAGCGCTATGCATCAGATGGTTATGCCGCGACCAGTACAGTCATTCCCACCCAATCAATCCAAAGCGGCGTGGCGACGATCCGCGTTGAGGAAAGCTTTTTCGGCAATATTATCCTGGCCGATTAGGGCCAGTAGATTATCCGGATCGCCCGAAAGCGCTAATAGGTCGCGCGCCCGCCTGTCAGATCGAAACAATAGCCGGTGTTGAAGCTGCATGCCGGTGAGAGAATCCAGGCTACCATCTCCGCCACTTCACTTAATTCGCAACAGCGCTTCAGAGGGATCTTGTCGGTCATGTAGGTGACCGTAGCTTCCGGCAGCACATCGACCATCGGCGTGCGCACCACGGCGGGTGCGATGGCATTGATGGTCACGCCACTCTCGGCATAATCCTTGCCCAGCACCTTGACCATGCCGATCAGACCGGCCTTGGAGGTCGAATAGGCCAGCATGCCGGCATTGCCCTCTTTGCCCGAGATCGAAGCGATATGCAGCAGGCGGCCATAGCCGCGCGCTAGCATGCCGGGCAGTACCGCCTGGGAGACGACAAGAGCGCCGCGCAGGTTAATGTCGTGCACCTGGTCGAAATCATCGAGCTCAACATCGGCACCCTTGACCGCGGTCTTGCCGGTGATGCCGGCGCAATTCACCAAGCCGGAAATGGGCCCAAGAATATCTTCTACATGATCAAGCGCGGCTTTGGCGCTCGCCGGGTCCGTCACTTCCATGCCATAGGAGCAGGCCTTGCCGCCTGCTGCCTCGATTGCCTGGGCGGTGTCTTCGGCGGTCTCGGCGTTTACATCCAGACAGCCGACCGAGACGCCCATGCCACCGATCAACTCAGCCGAGGCTTTGCCGATGCCACTGCCGGCGCCGACCACGGCCACCGTATAGGGTGATTCATCATAATATTGCAGCATCTGTCTTCTCCATTTTGAGGCGGGGGCAGGTTGCCGGTGGGGTGGTGTGGCGCTTTGCCGTCAAGCTGGCTAGAGGGTACGGTACCAATCGGCAACGGCCTGGCCAATTTCGTCCGGCGAGTCTTCCTGAATGAAATGATTGCCGGTGACGGTAACCTCGCTGCTGTTCGGCCAGGCGAGGCAATGTTCGCGCAACGGCCCAGTTAAAATCGCGCCGGGCTCGGCGTTGATCAACAGTTTCGGCATTTGGCTGGCCGCCATGAACGTATCATTTGCTGCAACGATCTCGACCGCATCGGCGGGCTCGCCGTCCATCGGTAATTGCCGCGGCCAGGTCAGGGTGGGCCGCCGGCCTTCGCCCGGCTCACTGAAGGGCCGACGGTAGACCGCCATTTCTTCTTCGCTGAGTTGGCGCAGGATCGAGCCCGGCAGAACCTTCTCGACGAAGGTATTTTTTTCCAGGATAATTTTCTCACCGGCCGGCGAGCGGAACGCTTGGAACAGGTCACGCGCCGCATCGGGCCAGCCGGCCCAGCGCATGGGTTTGACGATGGTCTCCATATAGGCAATGCCTTTGCCCGCCGCGCTGTGCCGGCGCAGCCAATCGAACGCCAGCGGGCCACCCCAATCATGGGCGACGAACACGACATTCTCCGCCACGCCGATGGCGTCCAGCAAGCCACCCAAATACTCAATATGATCGACCAGGCGGTAGCTGTCCGGGCCGGAATCCGGCAATTTATCGGAATCGCCCATGCCGATGAGATCGGGCGCAATGCACCGTCCGAGGCCTTCCAAATGCGGGATCACGTTGCGCCACAAATAGGATGAGGTCGGGTTGCCGTGGAGAAAAACAATCGGATCGCCGCTGCCGGTTTCCACATAGGCCATGGTCGCACCGTTTATCTCGACGCGCTTTTTGGCATAACGCTCATCGCTCGAAATCATGGCTTATCGCTCCTCCGAAATTGGTCTATTTGACGCTGGATATCAGGTAGCGTTCGGCGCTGCCGCCTTAACCATATCGCCAACATACGCTTCGAACTGGGCGAAATTCTTATGGAACCGTTCGACCAGATGGCGCGCTTGTTTGTCATAAGCATCCTTGTCGCTCCACGTCCCGCGCGGGTCCAAAACCTTATCCGGCACGCCCGGGCAGGATTCCGGCACCTCGAGGCCGAAGGCCGCATCGCGGCGCATGGCGACCTTGTTGAGCGAGCCATCCAAAGCGGCGCGCAGCAAGGCTCTGGTGTGGGAAATTTTCATGCGCTCGCCGACGCCGTAAGGGCCGCCCGTCCAGCCGGTATTGACGAGCCAGCAATTGGCGCCGGTTTTGCCGATCTTGTCGCGCAGCATTTCCGCATAAACGGAAGGATGGCGCGGCATAAACGGTGCGCCGAAACAGGTTGAGAAGGTCGCCTGCGGCTCTTTGCCGAGACCTTTTTCGGTGCCCGCAACCTTGGCCGTATAGCCGGACAGAAAATGATACATGGCCTGTTCCGGGCTGAGCCGCGAGATCGGTGGCAGCACGCCGAAGGCATCGGCGGTGAGCATGATCACATTATCCGGTTGCCCTGCCGTGCCGTCGGCACTGGCATTGGGGATGAAGGACAAGGGATAGGCGCCGCGGGTATTCTCGGTGAACTGCGAATCATAGAGATCAAGTTCACGCGTCTCTGCATCCATCGCGACATTTTCCAGCACCGTGCCGAACATTTGTGTGGTGGCGTGAATTTCGGGCTCCGCCTTGGCTGAAAGATTGATCATCTTGGCGTAGCAGCCGCCTTCAAAATTAAACAGGCCGGTATCTGACCAGCCATGTTCATCGTCACCGATCAAGGTGCGCTCGGGATCTGCGGAAAGCGTCGTCTTGCCGGTGCCGGAGAGGCCGAAGAAGATCGCTGAATCGCCGCTCTTGCCGGTGTTGACCGAGCAATGCATGGGCAACACGCCCTTGGCCGGCAACAGGAAATTGAGGATCGTGAAGACCGACTTCTTGCATTCGCCGGCGTAGGAGGTGCCGCCGATCAAGACCAGGCGCTTGGCGAAATTGACCAAAATACAGGTTTCGGAATTGACCCCGTCGGTGGGTGGGTCGGCTGAGAAGCCGGGCGCCTGGATGATGGTGAATTCAGGCTTATGGTTGGCCAATTCCTCCAGGCTCGGGGTGATCAGCAGGTTACGCGCAAACAGGCTATGCCAGGCAAATTCCGAAATCACGCGGATCGGCAGGCGATAGGCCGGGTCGGCGCCGGCAAAGCAATCCTGTACGAAGACATCCTTGCCGCTGAAATGCGCCATCACGCGCTTCTCAATACTAGCAAAACGCTCGGCATCGATCGGTCGGTTGACGTCGCCCCACCAGATATCTTCTTCCGTTGAGGCCTCGCGGGTAAAAAACTTGTCGTTTGGCGAGCGTCCCGTATGGATGCCGGTCATGGCAACAAGCGGGCCACCTTTGGCAACACGGGCTTCGCCGCGGCGGATAGCTTCTTCGTAAAGGGAGGGAGTGGTTAGATTCCAATAGGCGGTTTGAACTTGCTCGATACCCAGCGAGTCCAACCCATGTGGGCTGACGAAAGGACCTAGGTGCTGCATGAATTCCTGTGCTTTGGTAAGCTTTGCTGAAAGAAAAAGTGCGCTCATCTGCCGAAAATTTGACAACGCGACGCGAAGATCATTCAACACCCATCACTTGCCCGATTCAAGCACGCATGATGGATAATCTCAGTAATTTTCGGCCTATCAACCGAGTTTCGCTAGATGACTTGGTTAATACTGGCTCGGCGCGCTCAGCGACGCTAACAGATCGTCCCTGCTGCGGGTCTCAAGTGGAAGATAACCGACCCAATCCCTTTCTGCCGAGGCACTGGTGCAGGAACGCCGTCACGGCGCCAAGCGCGAGCCAGAAGGCGGCGCTGGTGCCAAGTGAGGCGTACACAAAACGCTCCGCCATTTCCGTCGGCGCCAGGCCACCATGATGCTCAGGCGCCGGGGCGCCGATGATATGGGGGACGGCCAGCACAACAGCGCCAAGGGCGCGTATATATAGTGGTTTGGTGAAAGCGATCAGCCCAAGGCCGAGGGTCGTTAAGAGGACCGTCAGTACCCACCAGCCCTGGCGGCCTTCAAGCACCGCCGCTTTGCTGCCGGGCAGTTCCGGTGGCAGGCCGAGTGCCGGGGCAAAATTGAATATGGCGAATCCGGCCAAGCCCCAGATCAGGCCGCGGCGCCAAACAACCGCACGGCCTTTGGCGGCCAGAATGACAAAGGCAACCGACAGCAACAGGCCAAAGCCGATGGCGGCGATAATATTGGTGAGGAGTGTAAATGCGGTGCGCTCAAGGCCGTCATTCGGCGCCCAGCTTTCCGCGCCATGTTGATGGTCATGAGTGTCATGGGAGTGACCAGAGGCCGCCTGCATTTCGTAGGTCTCCGCCTCCATAATCAGCGGGATGACCTCAATATGCTGTAGTCCGGTGAGATAAGCGCCGGCGATAAGGCCTGCAATGACGGCCGGCAGAAGAATTCGGCCAAGCAGCGCCATCGTCAGCGTATCCGCTTAAGAGTTAATGGCAGGGGAAGGAAAGTGAATGGCGCGAATCATGGGCGGCGTTGTGCAGCGCCGAGGGGCTGGCCAAAGCGACGCCATAAATAATAGACACGCCCAACAGTGCGGCGAAGAAAACCGGCCACAGGCGGCGGATGCCGCTGGCGGTGGTTCCTGAAATATGCTCCTTTGCCGTCAAGTGAGCTGCTTTTGTCATGTTCTAAATTCCCTGAATCCCGTTCTAGCTATTCGCCGCCGCACCGGATGAACCGAATTGGAGCGTGAGGCGATCATAATGGGTCATGGCGCTCTGCGCTACCCGTGCTTTCGAATCGGGCCAAATTTGTTAAGATTTCCCTTGGTAGGACATTCTCCACAGTCTTCATCTACTTTTTTCCTCGCGGCTTTCCGCAGACACTTTTCCCGCTGTCCGTCATCGGCTAGTCTCTCGGTCGATGTCCACCCAGCAATTTCGCGCCGATTCTCCGGGCCCGGCCGCCGCCGCCGGCCCGACGATGAATTTTGCCACCCATTTCAAGCGAACGGCCCGCCTCGCCGGTCCGATGATCGTCGCTCGTGCCGGCATATTAATTATGGTGGCTGTGGATACCGCCATGGTGGGCCACTATGGCACCCTTAATTTGGCCTTCTATGCTGCCGCCAACGCTGTTCAAGTGGTCATGGTGCTGGTGACGGTGGGTCTGCTGCAGGGCACGATGGTGTTGGTGGCGCAAGCGCATGGCGCTGGTGCAGAGCGTGAATGTGGCGGTTATTGGCACGTTGGCCTGATTCATGGCGCGGTACTCGGCCTGATCATCGCCGGAATCTGCTTCCTCGGCGAAATTGTTCTCACCGCCATCGGCCAAACGGCGGAGCTTGCCGCCGGTGCCGGCGGGGTGCTGCGCATGATTTCGTGGGGTCTCCCGGCACTGGCGATGTGGGTTGCCACCTCGTTTTTTCTCGATGGCCTGAGCCGCCCGCTGCCGAGCATGATCCTGACCCTTATTGCCATACTGGCAAATGCCGGGCTCAACATGATTTTTATCTATGGCGCTTTCGGGGTGCCGGAGATGGGTGCCGAGGGCGCTGCATTGGCGACTTCGATTACGCGCTGGGCGATGTTTGCCATTCTCGTCGCCTATGTCTTGAATTTGCGCGATCGGGAGGCACTTGGCATCGGTGGCGCCATTCAAAATTTTCGCCAAACCGCGCGTAAATTGCGCCGCATCGGTATTCCCATGGGCGCAGCGCGTGGCTTGGAGGCGGCAGCCTTCAGCGCCTTGACCATGCTTGCCGGTCTGCTCGGAACGGTGTCGCTGGCGGGCTATCAAATAGCCTTCAATCTGGTGGCGTTGGTGTTCATGTGCGCCATCGGCGTCGCCGGGGTCGGGACAATCCGTGTCGGCAATGCGGTTGGGCGGCATAATTCGGCTGATATTCGCCGAGCCGGTTGGGCTGCCGTTCTAATGATTTTTATCATTATGGCCATTGTTGCCTGCGTTTATCTTAGCCTTGGTACGCCGCTGGCGCGTATTTATTCGGATGATCCGGCGGTGGTTTTGATTGCGGCGCCACTCATATTTATAGCTGGCCTGGTGTTGATATTCGATGGCGGACAGGCTGTATTTATGGGCACCTTGCGCGGCATGGCGGATGTCTGGTTGCCACCTCTGATGCAGTTTATCTCATGGTGGGGGGTGGCGGTTCCGGTCGGCTATGTTCTCGCCTTTCACGCCGAAATGGGCACGCCCGGCCTCATGTGGGGTTTTCTTGCCGGTGCGCTCGTGTCCTGTTCCAGCTTGGCATTGCGCTTTTCGCTGGTGTCGCGCCGTGCAATCCGACGTTTTTGAAGTGGTGGCGTCTTCACCTTTTCCGCAGTAGATTCTAGTGAGCAATCGAGGGCCGTCGAATAGCGTGACAAAATGTGAATCTATGATCTTTCGCTTTGTTACCGGCCTGCGCCATATGCTGTGGCCTGGAGTATCGTGGCGTAGCGGTGTGCTGTTGGCCGGTGTTTTGCTGATCTCTGTATCGTGCAGCGGTGACAACCCGAGCGCCGACAAAGGCTCGCGCGCGGATCGCGTTTTTGTCATGGCCGATGCAGGCGATTCAACGGCGCAGACGGCGCTTGGTCTTTTATATGAACGCGGTATTGGCATTGCGCGCGATTCGGCAATGGCGCTGGTCTGGTATCGCCGCGCCGCAGCTCAGGGTGATGCGCTGGCTGAGTTTCATATTGGCTCTCTCTATGAGCGTGGCGCCGGAGTTGCGACTGACTATGCGGAGGCCGCCAAGTGGTATCAGCTCGCCTCCGACAGGGGCAATGAATCAGCCCAGGCGGCTCTGGCCTATCTCTATGATCGTGGTCTTGGGGTGGAGCGGGATTTCGCCGAGGCGGAAGCACTCTATGGCCAGGCCTCGGCGAGCTGGGCTGAGAACGATAATTATCCGGCGGACGCGACCTTTGCCACCGGGCGCGAGAGCGTGGTACTGGCGAGCCCCACGGTGATTTCCAGACCACTCGGCGAGCGCAGGGCCGAGTTCGTCGCCGGCAAGGAGGAAGAGCCGGCCATTGAGATTGATCTTGCCGCTCTCAACGATGTGCCGCTGCCACCGCCGCCCGTGACCGTATTTGATGGCCCCGAGCCGATCGCTGGCCGCGGCGAAAATTTTCCTCTCACGACCATTGCTTTGATCCAGCCCGAGCCAACCCATGTTCCTGAAGCGCATGAACCCCCTGGCAATGTGCCGCTTGCCGCCGTCGATATGGATAACGGCCTTAGGTTCCTGCCAACCGCGCCAAAGCCGCGCCTCCCCACCCGCGCGCCGCCGTCGGAAAATCTGCCTGAAGTGCATCTGCAATCGCTGGAGGCTGCGGTCGCGCCAACTCAAGGTGCCACAGAAAGGGACAGCGAAAAGCCCAGCGAAAATCACAGCGAGAATCATGAAGAAAAAGACAGGGAGAGCGATGAGGGCCTGCTCATTACCGCCCAACCCGAGCTCGAAAGAATGGTTCTTTCTGTTGAAGACTTATTGAATGAAGAGATTGCAGCGCCTTCTTCTGAGGATTTACCGGGTGTGTCCGAAGCCGTGTCGGAAGACGCGCGCGATGCGGCGCTCAAGGCGGCATTGGTGGCGGATAACGCGGCGTTGGATGAACCAAGCGCCGTTACAGCTGAGAAACCGGCGGCAGCTCATCAGACAGAGGCTATTGCAGACGCAGACGCAGAAGCTGTTGCAGAGGCCAAGGCAGCTGATGACATCATGGCACAATCGGAAAATACCGTGGCGAGTCTAGAGGCTGCCCTTGATGCTGAGGCGGCAGCGTTCGATGCTGCGCGCGAATCTGAGAAAATGGATGATCTCCTGATCCCCTTGCCGCCCGAGCCCGAGATATTTCTTATCAGTCTTGCCACCTTCGAGAGCGAGGCGTTGGCGCTCGCCGCGTGGGAAAAAATCAGCACCACCCATGCTGGCTTATTGCGTAAATTACCGTTCGAATTACAGCGACTTGATTTGGGTGATTTAAGTGATTTGGCGTCCAGCGACGATGCGGACGCAGATGACGGGGATGGCGCCGTCGGTCAATATGTTGAGCTTATTGTTGGCCCGGTCGATTCGCCGCTAAAGTCGCGCACGCTTTGCGCCGTTCTTCGTGCGCATGGCCATGTGTGTCGGACGATTGAAAAATAATCATGAATGAAATCGAACATATAGGCATTGTTGGCGCGGGAGCCTGGGGTACGGCGCTTGGTGCGGCGGCGGCGCGGGCCGGGCGGCGCGTCACCCTATGGGCGCGCGAAGAAGATGTTGTCGCGTCAGTCAATAGCGTGCGGGAGAACACACGATTTCTACCTGGCATCTCTCTGGAAGGCGCCATCACGGCGAGTGGTGATGGCGCGGCGCTAGAAGGCTGCGACCTTATTCTCCTCGCCATGCCGGCCCAAAATCTGCGCACCGTGGCAGCAAATTTTGCGCCCTATTTTAAGAATGCGCCATTGGTTATTTGCGCCAAAGGGGTGGAGCTTGAAAGCGGCGCGTTGATGAGTGAGGTCGCGCATGAAGTTGTGGGCGATCGGCCGCTCGCTATTCTCTCTGGCCCGACATTTGCCCATGAAGTGGCGCGTGGCTTGCCGACCGCCGTGACCTTGGCATGCGCAGATAACGCGCTTGGCGCAGCGATCGCGGCAGCCTTGGGCGGTGCAACTTTCCGGCCCTATCTCAGCGATGATATGGTCGGTGCGCAGATCGGCGGCGCCCTGAAAAATGTTATGGCCATTGCTGCCGGAATCGCCATTGGTCGCGGGCTTGGCGAAAATGCGCGCGCCGCCATCATGACCCGGGGTTTTGCCGAAATGGTGCGCCTCGCGCGAGCCAAGGGCGGGCGGATTGAAACCCTGGCCGGCCTCTCCGGTTTGGGTGATTTGGTGTTGACCTGCTCGAGCGCCCAATCGCGTAATTTCTCACTCGGTTCGGCGCTCGGCGGTGGCGAGTCGTTAGCGGATATTCTGGCGGCGCGTGAGAGTGTTGCCGAGGGTGTCACCAGCGCGCCGGCCATGGTCGCGCTTGGCAAAATATTGGCGGTCGAGTTGCCCATTGCCAAAGCGGTGGATGCCGTGCTGCACAAGGGTGCCGATATTAACACCACCATAGCCACCCTCCTCGCCCGCCCCTTCCGGCCCGAATATTAGCAAGCACGCCCGGCGATTGGGCTTTCAAAAACATACAACTTCATCAAAGGCGCAACAGGGAAACAAGCGGGTGGCGTATTAGTTATTTAAGAGTGAGTTGGGCGCCTGGTCGTGGGACGAACAGGTGAAGGAAGGCGCGTGCGCGTGGGATGGCGTGCGTAACCATCAAGCCAACAATAACATGAAGGCGATGAATATTGGCGACCGGGGATTTTTCTACCACTCGGTCAATGAAAAATAGATTGTTGGCGTGGTCGAGATTGTGAAGCTACATTATCCCGATCACACCGATCCAAAGGGCCTCTTCGGCGTGGTCGATGTGAAGGCGCTAATGCCGGCTAAAATCAAGGCC
>Ga0114999_10002779_pt1 | contig 22552 bp, 19 predicted proteins | sample ArcticOcean_MG_C_3_FD_89820 | JGI IMG/M metagenome (GOLD analysis project Ga0114999, IMG submission 89820) | Marine microbial communities from western Arctic Ocean - ArcticOcean_MG_CB8_126 | ecosystem: Environmental > Aquatic > Marine > Oceanic | place: Arctic Ocean: Canada Basin | collected...
GTCAGATTCTAAAGCTGTATCCCTAGATGATGATGCTCCAGAGGAATTGGTGAAGGATTCAAAAAATACTTCTGTTGAAAGCTTGGATGAGATGTTTGAAAAGAACTCCTTGTTTTAATGGTTAGGCGAACTAGAGGGGCGGCATACTCAGAAACTCTTCTAGAGGGTGATACTTGTCTATGGCTAGGGTATCATACCAATGCTAGTGATTATTCACATATCCCACTCGATAACTCCTACTTGTTAAAAAGAGTTTTAAATGGGCATATCGGAACTATTGTTTATGCTGGAATGTTTGGTGCAGAAGTCAAATTTTCAGTTGATGACGAAGAAACTCCGACAGTTAAATTATGCTTGAATGTTTCTGAATTGTTACCTTTGACCGTACAAGAAGCAAACGAATTAAAAGCAGGCACACAACTAAAAGAATCTATAGACGGAGGAAAAGAAATCGTGAGTACGAAAACGCAAATCAAGGAAAGTTTACATAAGTGTTCTGAGAAAGGGTGTTCGTTTACATCTACTTCCCCACAAGGATTAGGGACACATAGGGTTAAGACACATAATCTTCAACCTCAAAAGAGGGGTATTCGTAAGGTAGCTATCTCTTCTACTAGGGAAGCCACTACCAGTTCTGGAATTACTTCTGAACCCACCACACCCATTAACTGGAAATCTCGTCATGATGCTATGTCGAAGAGATATGCAAGGCTCATTACAAAGTATGATGACTTGGTAAAAACAGTTCAGAAGATTGCTGTTGAGTACACTAGAGTAGCTACTAGTTAATCTTTCTAGCGACCTCAGTATTTTAATTGTTGTTGGGATTGGGAGCGCACTAATTCGCTCCCAATTTCATCTTTAGGCTTTAATATGTCAGATGTAATTAATTACTCTTATGAAGAATTGAGTAATATATTTAAGCAACAGAAGTATGTTGCTATCGATACTGAAACTACAGGTCTGCATTGGTGGCGTACTGAAGTTTGCGTAGTTTCTTTTGCATGGTCTGGTGGTTCTACGGCTTTATGGGTTCCGAAAGAGGAACGTAGTTCTAATAGCCCAATGGCGAGATTGTTAACGGAATTATTTAATTGCCCTACCAATAGAGTTATTCTATGGAACGCTAAATTTGATTTCCATCAAATAAGAGAGACTTTTGGTGTTGAGATTCCTGCATGGGATTCTTTTCATGATGCTATGATTATGTGTCATCTTCTAGATGAGAATCGACGTATGGCACTCAAGGTTCGGGTTAAGGAAGATTTAGGGATTGACCCAATAGAAGAAAAGCAACTCAAGTTGTATATGCGCCGAAATAAACTTACTACGTATGATGAGCTTCCTTTAGATATACTACTTCCATACGCTGTTAAAGATGCTGAATTTACATTAACTTTCTATGCTAAATATTTTTCTGATGTACGAGAGTATTTTCTAGAAGTTTATGACCTAGAACGAAAATCTCTTATGGTTTTAATGGAGATGGAGCGTCATGGTGTTTTGATAGACAAGCCTTATTTAGAAGAGGTTCAAGTGAAGTTGCTGACTGAGCTAGATGAGTTGGATTTGTCTATTAAGGCTTTGATTGGAGATGACTTAAATATAAATTCACCTAGACAATTAGCTGATTATTTCTTCCGAAAAGAGGGTTTGGCTCCGGTAAAAATGGGGAAGACTCATGAATCTGTGGATGTATCTGTTCTGGAGCAATTGAAACACCCACTAGCAGAACAGTTAGTTAGTTATCGTAAGAAGTTTAAACTAGCCAATACATATGTTGCTCCGATGTTAGAGATGCTAGATTCTAACGGTAGGTTGCATTGCTCTTATAATCAAGTAGGGGCTAAAACGGGTAGAATGTCTTGCTCTGACCCTAACTTGCAAAATATACCAAGTGATAGAGAAACCTCATTAATTCGTAGGGCATTTGTTTCTGATTCAGGTATGGTTTTCTTTGACTATTCGGGAATGGAAGCTAGAGTATTTGCCCATTATTGTAATGATACTCATTTGATTAATGCGTATAATGCTAATCTAGACCCCTATATCATGGTCGGGGCTTCCATATTTGAACTACCATATGATGAAGTAGTATCTAAACTTGAGGCCGGGGATTCAGAAGCTAAAAATATGAGGTATATAGGTAAGACTACTTTCTTATCTACTATCTATGGAGTTGGGAAAAAGAGATTATCTGGTCAACTAGATGTAGGTATGGATGAAGCAGAATCTTTCTTAAAGAGTTTCTTTAAGCTTTACCCCAAGATTAAACCTTTTGTCCGTACTATTAGTGACCAAGTTAAGGTTAACGGTTATATCGAAACGTTAGCTGGTAGATACAGACGCTTAGAGTTTAAGGACAATTACAAGGGTGTGAATGCTTTAATACAAGGCACAGCAACAGGGGATATGCTAAAGGCATCCTTGGTGAAAACTCATGAGGCATTAAAGGAAACAGGTGGTGCGCTGTCTCTTGTTATTCATGATGAGGTTGCCATTGAAGGGTTACCGAAGGAAGGTATACCTGTGATAAAATCAGTACTAGAAGATTTTAAGGGTTTTAAAGTACCAATACCTGTTGATGTAAGTATATCTGAATATTCATGGGCAGATAAAAAAGAAGTGAGTGAAGTATAAATGGCTAAAATATCCCAAAGTTTAAGTTTCACGTTTAGAGTAGGACAGGCTTCAAATCAATATTGTAAGGTTAATCTTGAGGTATCTGAGGTTGATACTGAATTGCCTCTGGATGCTCAATTGGAGAAAGTAGATAATACTCTTGATGTTATTTGGAAGCATATGCGCGAAAGAATTGATACTCAAATTGATGAAGTTTTAAAGGAACAGGAGTCTGATTAAAATGCCGCGAAAAAAGAAAGATGAAACGAGAGAGGATACAACCCCTTTATCTCTAGTAGAGTTAGGGAAAAAATATGGGGGTGTTCTCAATGTAGGTTCTTCAGATGAGTTTAAGTATGAACGAATTTCCTTTGGTATACCAGCGTTAGATAAATTATTGGGTGGTGGAATTCCCAAGAAAAGATTAACTCTTTTGACAGGTCAATCTAATGCTGGAAAGACCTATTTAGCATCTCAGGCTGTTGTTAATGTTCAGAAATCGGGTGGGACAGCCGTATGGCTAGATTCAGAGATGAGTTGGGATAAAGAATGGATGTCAAAATGCGGTGTAGATACTGATAATATTTTGTTAGCTCAACCTCTTACTGGGGAAGAAGCATTCAACACCGTCAGGGATTTAATGATTGACGGTGTTGATTTAATTGTTCTGGATTCTATTGCTGGTCTAGTTCCTTCTGCTGTTCATGATGAAGATTTTTCATACAACCCTATGGCTTGGCAAGCACGATTAATAAATACTTCTCTGCCACGGCTTTTCCCACACTTTAAACATGGTAGCGCACTGGTAGTTATTAATCAGGTGCGTAGTAGTATGGGGCCAGTGGCATTGGATGCAATGCCTGGTGGAGTGGGACAAGTATTTTTTAGCCATATGATTCTACAGGCTAAACGGTCTGGTTGGATTGAGGAGAATAAGGTAAAAGTTGGGTTTGATATTGAAATACGTTTACGGAAAACAAAGGCTGGTGGTATTCCATTTGACTCCTGTACCATACCGTTTAGGCTTGATGGTGGGTTTGATATGATTGAAACTTGGGTACGTGAAGCCTTAGATATGGGTATAATTAAGCAATCAGGCCCGTGGTATGACTTACCAGATGAGGGTGAGAAGTTAATGGGGCTGAACAATGTAAAAGCTTTTTATATTGAGAACCCTGAGAGATTTGAGTTATTAAAGGTAAGCGTCGATGGGTAAAGGAATTACCTTAATAGATATCGCACAATTTCTACCTGATGAAGATGCTCTGGACACGTTGCTATCAAGGTTTTTTGAGTACACTGAAAAAGACTTATCGTCAACTAATTTACGAGATGATGTAATGGCTCTTGCAGTTGGGTATCAGACTGTAAAGCTATTCGGTTTTTTGGCTAACTTATTCTCTAAAGAACCATTTGATGAATTGACAGGTAAGGAATTATCAGATACTATACGATATAGTATGGATTATTTCAATCAACGTTTAACTAAGGAAGGGAATGACTTATGATAGTGTATGAATATAAGGGTATAGATTTATCATTGTTGGGTGGTCTTGAGTCTGTTGTAAATTCGTTTAATGAACAGGGGTCTATTGGGTGGGAACTTGTTTCAGTGTTGGGCGGCATAGGTTATTTTAAACGTGCATCTAATAATGGGTTTGAAGCATCCGATAGATTAAGTTTTGAGACAGAATCTAATAGTATGACCATTATAACTACTCAACATCCTTCTGGTGAGGAAGTGGCGTTAAATGATGCTGAACCACTTAAACGTAGGGTTGGAAGACCACCGAAGGCTAATCCCCATGTTGGGGTTATTATGGCAGAGGATACTCTGATGCCCTCGCCTGAAAGTCTATCGTAGCTTGAGGCCACGCGATTTTACAGTTCAAGAAAATAATATAGCGGAAATTCTATCAGACTTAGGTTTACGCTATGAGCAACAATACTCTATTGGTTCAAGAACAGTTGATTTTTATTTACACGAAATGAATAGTGTTATAGAGGCTGATGGGGTATACGGTCATTTAGGAAAGGCGGATAGAAAACGAGATTCAGAATTATTAAGTTTGGGTATTTGTGATATCTACCATATACGAGATGTAACTAAACCCAATATTCGTACTACATTGGTAGGTTTATTTTGTCAGGAATAAAATCAATTCTACGTCAAAGAGAGCATAAAGAACCGTTAACAACAAAACATGATGAGTGGTTAGTTAAAGAAATTGACAGACATTTAACCTCAAATTCTGAGCAACGACCACCATCTAAAGGTATTTTTTATCCATCGTTCTTAGGGTCTACTTGTGATAGGTTATTGTATTTACATTACAATGGTTTATTACCTAATCAAAAGTTTGATTCAAAGACATTACGAATTTTTTCTCACGGACATGCTACTGAAGCTAGGTATAAAGATATCTTTTCCAAGATGAGAATGTTATCTGGTGATGAAGTTCAGGCTCGTTATGATAACCCCTGTATTCATGGTAGGGCTGACTTTATCCTTAACTCACCTGAGCTTGGTAGAACGATTATTGAGTTGAAAACCATTAATGAGCGAGGGTTCTCCAATTTAATTGTTCCTAAAGTAGACCACGCTATTCAACTTCAGATATATCTGAATATATTGAATATAGATAATGGGTTTGTTCTTTATGAGTGTAAGAATGACCAACAGTTAAAGTCGTTTCATATTAAACGGTCTTCATCTGAATGGGACTCTATTATAGAAAGATGTATTAAAATACAAAATATGATTGTTCTTCCAAAATTATCTACTATCACACATGAGAAATGGTGCAATTGTTTAAGCGTAGAGGAAGTCGAGGAAGTCGAGGAAGTAACGTAAGTTAATGCTTGAAACACAACAAAACGATACTCATATAGGGGCTGTCTTGCGACGAGTTGATGCATACTTTGAAAAACTAGAGTTGCCTAAATTAGAGGCTGATGTAGAAGCCCCTAAAGTTATCCAGATATCTGATTTAGAAGATTGTACAAATAAAGATTTAGAGAATTATTTGCTATTGTTCGGAGGGTTCCGTTCTTATTTGGATGCAAAACTAGCTTCTGTCGAATCTAGAAAAACTATCTTGGAATCGAGTTTTGAAGAGGGTCTTAATAGGATGCTGTATCTTTTAGAAGAAAAATATGGTGAGGAGGGTAGACGTAGACCTAATAAAGAAAGTTTACGTGGAGAAGCAATCGCTACTAATGCTAGTTTGAAACGAACTAGACAGGAGTTTATTGAGGAAGAGGGTTTATACATTAGATTGGCTGGTATACGTAATGCGTATAAAAGTATGTATGACGCAGTTAGTCGCGTTGTGGCTTTACGAGTTAGTAGTGGAGAGCAGGTCTAGATGGGTTTTTACATAGGAATTGATTGTAGTTCTCGTTCTGCTCATTTTGTAGTTCTAGATGTAGACGAGAAAATTATTTTGATGGATAAGTGTGTTGATACGTCTAAGGATGTAGAAGCACGTTTTAACAGTGTTTGCACTCAATTCAATGACTATATACTTAATCAACCCGATTTATTTGTGGATAGTGTAGCCACAATTGAAAACCCAATAATGATTCAAAATATGAAGGCAACTATAACTATTACGAATGTAATAGCTGGTATCAAGAGAGAGCTTTTTAGAAATGATATTTCGTATTGGGCAGTAGATAATAAGTCATGGAAGAAAGAGGTTTTAGCAAATGGGGCGGCTTCTAAAGAAGAAATTTTGAAGTTTGCAGAAATAAAATGGGGTAAGGTTTTTACAGAACAAGACTACGCTGATGCTGCTTGTATAGCTTTGTGGGGTCTTGTAAAATTTGGTAGAACTAGGGTATAATTTTGAAGATTGCTTTAGATATAGATAGGGTCTTGGCTGATTTTGATGTTAGATTAGTTTATTGTTTAGACAAACTATATGGCCTTAAAATTTCCCCGTCTGATATTACTATGGATAATTTTAAGTCTCTTTTTTGTTTAAATACTAAAGAAGAAAATATTCTTTTTGAGGAAGTTTTTTCTGGTATAGACCATTTTCCTGCGATTGATGGGGCTGTTGATGGATGTAAAAGTTTATTGGAGAATGACGTAGAACTATTTTTACTTACTGCTAGAACTAAGGAAGATATTACTTATGAGTGGCTAGATGAATATTTCCCTTCTATTAATTTCCCCATATATTTTAAGGAGGACATTGATAATATACCGATAGCCGATTATTTTTTGGATGATTCACCCCATAAAATTGCTCAATATCAAGATAAAATTACTGAACAATGCTTTTTGATGGACACATATCAAAATAAAGATTGCATCAATTTAGGTGGTAAATATCAACGTGTTGAGGATTGGTTTGATTTTCTAGAGAGAATTCAAAAAGAGAACCCTAAGTTAAAATTGCGGAGAAGAGTATATGCTGGGAAATGACGAGCTTCATAAACAGATTCTATATCCAGTTACAAGAGTACGTGCTGGTTCTTCTGGTGGTTCAGGAGTTATTGTTTACTCAGAGCCAGACCCTAAAAATCCGAATGAATTCATTAACATAGTTTTCACATGTCAGCATGTAGTAGATGCGGCTATTAAAATGAGGGATGAGTTTGATAGCGTCCTTAAACGTAATCGTAAGACAGATTATTTTGAGGAAGTTGTAGTTGAAATTTTCCAATACTTGGGTAGTAGATTAGTATCCTCCAATGCCACTACGGGTGATATAATTGCATATGATAAACATCATGACCTAGCGGCAATTAAGCTACACAATCCTAACAAAATGGATTATGTAGCTACTATTATTCCTGAAGATGAAATTAAGTCGCTACGTTTATTTGATAACGTAGTAACATCTGGTTGTAGTTTATTGCATGACCCATTTGGTAATAGTGGAACTATTACATCTCTACGTGAGATTATAGAACAGAAAAACTATTTGATGGCAAATGCCCCTGCTATATTTGGTAACTCTGGTGGTGGTCTATTTCACGGAGATACAGGTAATTTATTAGGTTTAACTTCACGAGTTACAGTTAATCAGATGGGGTTTGGACTCGATGTACAAGCCTGGATGAATTTCAGCACACATCCAGACCGTTTGTATGAGTTTATAGATAATCAAGAATTGCATTTCTTGGTTGATAATTCAGATGATTATCATAAAGCCATGACTCGTAGAACCGAAAGGCGAAAAGAAACAATTAGAGATTTACTTGTGGATAACGAGCCTGAAGAACCACAGGGTGTTTTGGAGTAGTATGGTTAAGAAAAAAATAGAGTCTAGACAGTGTTGCATAGATGCTGAGGTTTCATGTAAGTGTGAGTCTGATGACCAGTGTGTTGAGGTTCTAAAGCGATACGCAAAGGTTGTGTATTGTAACGATGATAAATGTTTGTTTAACGTATCCTTACCATATGAGTATTTTGTGAATCGTGGTAAGAATCATAAACCTTTTAAAGATGATTCATTTCATGGGGTTTGTGGTAGGGCTGATATAGGTATTAGGTTGAAGGTAATTGGCGGTAATGGTATAGACGAGAAAGTAGTTCATAGAAATGCCATATGTACAGTTCGGTCTGATAAAGGATACAAAGGTCATATGGATTTTGCTAGGATGTTGCAATCGGATGGAACTCCATATGGGGGGATAATACCAGGGCCAGTTGACCCAAGTTCTGCTTTTGGTATTAGGTAATGTTTAATGCGGTCACAAACATCTACTGAGGAAGAGCGTAAACGAGCGTTAGAATTATATCTGGGTGGGAGTAACTCATTCCCTAAGATGGCTGAGATTCTCAGTGATGAGTTTGGGAGAGATATTAGTTCTAATACTCTTTACGCTTGGAAACGGAAATATGATTGGGAAGATTTAAAAGCTAGACAACAAATTGTTGTTGTTCAAAAACTTTCTGAACTGGATGATGATGAGATAGTAACTGACCAGAAAAAACAACTGGATAGTTACAAATATCTTTCGGATAAAGGACGTTCCGCTCTAGAGACATTGCAGTTTGGTGATGCGATGGAAGCAACTAGGGCTATGGACATAGGTATTCAAGGGGAGCGTAAAGTTCGTGGTGGTTTAATTAATCTTGAGTTTGTTCAGGAGTGTATGTCTATCATTCTGAACCATATTGATGATGAAGCCGTGTTAAAGAGTTTAGCTGGAGATTTTAGGAAGTTGCTAGTGAAGTATAAGGACGTATAATTTTTATTGAGGGTGTTCAATGCCTAGAACATATAGCAGAAAAACTGATAACCTAGTAACTTTTGAAGATGGGTTGAAAGAGGCTATAGATACTCTAGATAATCAAAACTCAATTAATACAGGTACATTTTGGGAATTTACACGAGATATCTGGAGTCAAGGTTACGAGCATCAAAGCTATTTCAACGCATGGCACGTTGGTGTCATATGTGAAGATGTACAAAGGGCTTTAGAAGAAAATAAACATTATGTTGGTATACTTCCAAGAGGTCATATGAAATCGACCATCTTGGGGTATGCTTTTTGTGTTTGGCGTATTTTAAATTCCCCTAAAGATATGTCTATACTTTATCTTTCTTACAGCGATGGAATGTCTCGTTATCATATCTCTGAAATGAATCGCCATATACGTGGAAATCCTCAGTTAATGGATTGGATGACTGACCGTTCTCCTAATGCTGATTATTCGTTTAGATATTTGGTTAACGGTTCTCGTGCTGAAGTTATGCATGGCGGTCTTTTTTCATTTAAACGTGGTATGCATTTGAATGGCGCACTTATTTGTGATGACCTTATGCGTGACCCTGAAAACCCTCTGAATATTTCTAGTCTCGCTAAAATTGAGGAGTGGTTTTATACTGAAACACTGTATATACCTAACAAGAATGTTCCGGTGATTGTTCTTGGTACTCCTATGTTGCCTGGAGATTTACTATTTAAACTACAGGGTGATGAACGCTTCATTTCACGAGTTCTTCCAGCACTAGACCCAATTCCCGGTAGAAGAGTCTTGATGCCAGAACTTTATACGGAAGCAGAATTATTACATCAAAAAAATATTCGTCCAAAGTCATTTGCATCTGAAATGATGCTCACTCCGTATTTGAGTACTGAGAGTTACTTGAATGATGAAGATATCAGTAATTGTGAAAATTCTTCTTTGGAATCTTTAGACCCGTATACTAAACATGAAATAGATGCTGATTTTGTTTTTGCTGGATTTGATGTAGGTAAAAAACGTCACCCATCTCATTTAGCTATTTTTAAAATTAAAAATAAAGTCATAACTGAATTGCACCAATCCTTTTTAGATAACTGGGACTATACAGACCAAATAGCACATTTGAATTTAGTTGCTGAAAATTTTGATTTAGATAGAGCTTATGTAGATAATACTAGGGGGGAGTTTGAAGAGAGGGGATTAGACAATATCTGGAACCCCTTAACATTTACTTTGAAGCAGAAACGTAAAATGGCTCAGGTTTTTGAGGAATATGTAAATTCCGGTAGGTTAGAGCTAATACAAGATGAACGACAACGTTCTCAGATAACTTGTGTGAATAATGAGTTGAAAGCACCAGAAACACCACTAGGTCATGGAGATAGTTTCTTTTCTGTTGCTATGGCCTTATTAGCATGTTATGAGCAAGAAACTTCTTCTACTTCATTGCTGGGGGATATGAATGATTTCACTCCAAAATCAAGTGATAATTCGCTTGAACCCAAGTTTGATGCAGAGTATAATGATGAGACTAATGAAGAAGTCTGCCCTGTTTGTGGCAGTCAAAATGCTTGGATAGCAAAAAAGTCTCTTTGCTTATCCTGTTATGCTGGCTCTCTTTCGTTAAAAGGAACCTCTGATTTAGAGAAACCTGATGAAGAAATGAGAAATTTCCCCTTTGGTTAATTAGCCTACCCCTACTATATTTTTGAGGTTTATGTAATGCAGAATTTGGCTTTATCTTATGAATCCCCGGTAACTTCTAATGGAATGAATATTTTAGAGAGTAGGTACTTTTTAAAGAATGCTGATGGTTCTTTAAAGGAGGGGACTCCAGATGAGTTGTTTACACGAGTAGCTTTTGCTGTTTCTAAAGCCGAAGATGAATCTGAATATTGGGGTAATCGGTATAAAGATGAACTACTTATGCCGCTTATTTTTCTTCCAAATTCTCCAGTGTTGATGAATATGGGAACAGGTGCTGGAACAGGTTCCGCATGTTATGTAGTGAACCTTGAAGACAGTATGAGCAATATCATGCAAACAGCTTATGATGCTGCCATGATAGAAAAATATGGTGGTGGGATAGGGTTTTCTCTTTCAGATATTAGACCTAAAGGATTCCCAATAACTACTACTCATGGTAAGGCATGTGGCCCCGTTGCGGTTTTGCGTATGCTCTCTGAAGTGGGTACGATGATAACTCAGGGTGGGAAACGAGATGGCGCACATATGGGGGTTCTAGAGGTTTATTCTCCTGACATTGAAGAATTTATTAGTTGTAAAACTACTGAAGGTAAAATCCATAATTTCAATATATCTGTAGGTGTAGATACGAATTTTATGGATGCTGTTAAAGAAGACGAATATTTGCATTTGACTTGGCCTATGTGTCGTGAACGTCACCCTGTAAATGACTCTGAAAATGGTATGGGTCAGTCTATGGATTGGGATACGTGTGGTAGAGTCGAAGGTAAGTTAATTAGGGCTAGAGAAGTGTTCTCTAAAATCATTCATGGAGCATGGTTAAATGGTGAGCCTGGTATGGTTTGGCTTGACCGTATGAATGCAGATAATACAACTCCAGCATTAGGGACTATAAAGGCCACAAACCCATGTGGGGAGCAACCTCTTCTATCATCTGAATCATGTAATTTGGGTAGTATAGACCTAGCTAAATTAGTGACTAATGGGGAATTTGATTTTGAACATTATAGAGAAGTCATCCAGTTAGCGACTCGCTTTTTAGATAACGTAATAGATGTAAATATTCATCCCACTAAAGAAACTTCTGAGATGAATAAAAAGACCCGAAAAATCGGGTTAGGTGTAATGGGTTTTGCAGATATGCTAATCAAGTTAGGTGTTCCTTATGATAGTGAGGAGTCAGTTGATTGGTCTATGAAATTGGGTGAGATTCTAGCCGAAGAGTCTGATAACGCATCGTGTCTTTTAGGGGAATCTAAGGGGGATTTTCCTGCATTTGATGAAAGTCCCTTAAATATTAAAAATGGTGGGGAGTGGAAACACATGCGTAATGCATGGCGTAGGTCTATTGCACCTACTGGAACCATTTCCATGATTGCAAATTGTTCTTCGGGAATTGAGCCACTATTTGATTTGGCATTTAAAAAACACAATATGTCTGCTGCCCTTGAAGGGGTTGAGCTTTACTATATTCACGAAGATTTGAAGACTCGTGTTTCCCATCTATTTGATAATAATGGAAACTCTATAGAGAAATATATCTCTGAGGGTCATGACGTTAAAGATTTGCTTTCCGATTCTCATGAGAGAAGTTTATTTGTTACGTCTGGTGAAGTGGGTTATTCATGGCATATTCGTATTCAAGCCATGTGGCAGAATTTTATTGATTCTGGTGTAAGTAAAACTATTAACCTACCTAATAGTGCTACAGAGCAAGATGTTTGGGATGCTTACATGATGGCTGGTGATTTAAAGTGTAAGGGAATCACTGTTTATCGTGCAGGGAGTCGAGAACGAGAAGTATTAGTTTCGTCTATTGGGGATACTGGTTCTTCTACTAGTGGTAGTAGTGCTGTATTAGTTCGACCTGAATCAGTGCAAGGAGTCACCTCTAGGATTACCACTGGTCACGGTAAACTTTTCATGACATTGAATTCTAATGATGGTGTACCATTTGAGGTATTTTCTCAGATAGGTAAATCTGGTCAGTGTGATTCAGCTTATTTAGAAGCTATTTCACGGCTTGTTTCTTTATGCCTGAGAAATAATATTATGCCTGAGACAATACATCAACAATTGAATGGCATTGTTTGTTGCCCTGTATGGAGCGAAGGAACTCAAGTTCATTCTGTTCCTGATGCTATTGCGTTAGGTCTTAAAACACATTTTATTGAGGGTCATGATGGCGCGTCTACTTCTTTAAATAGTGGTCTGGGGTTGGGTAGTACATGCCCAGAATGTGGTAGCACCACTGTATTTTCTGAGGGTTGTGTAACGTGTAATTCTTGTGGATGGTCTAAGTGTGGCTAGTTTTTTTTCTATATGGTAAAATTTAATTCACTACAGTAAAGGATAGGTTAGTAATAATGTCGATGTTAGGAAGCTCGTTACGTCAATTTGAGAAGCAGTATGTTTGTTCTAGGGATGATAAAGGCACTTGGAGAATAGTAGACCTGTGGCATAAAGAATTAGAGGGTGTGAATCTAGAAGATGATATTCCTGATACTCATCCAGCAATTAAGATTTTAACTGAGGGGGAATTTCTATCTTTGATAGATGAATCTAAACGGTTAGGTATGATGCAGAAAATGGAAGAGTCAGGTGATTTTTCTATTTCAGCAGATGCCTATGATTCTGTTTGTGAGGAACGAGATAATCTTAAAACTAAACTTGAAGTATTAGCTGAAACTCCTCAAACTCCTCAAAGTACTCAAAACCCTCAACGACCTATTTCGTCTGAAGACGATAGTTCAGAGTCGTTTCAACTCGCTAACAAGAAATTGGATACTTTATTGAAGCTATCTAGCCTTGGAACATTAAGCGATGATTTAACAAAAGCCGTCTTGCTTCTGGGTGGGAACACAGACTTGAATTCAAATACTAATTATAATTAAGGTAAACGTATGAAAATCACAGAGCTTTTACCTGAGCTACCTGGGGTTCTACAATATCAACAGAAATTAAGCGATTTAACTAATATCGTTGATTTGATGAAGGCTTCTCCTGACGGAAGCCCCGAAAAATATCGTGTCCCTTCTCTTGGTTTAGACCACGTAGTAAATCAATGGGTTAGACAGCAAATGGCTTACAGAATGAATCTTGTTCAAGATTTGTTCACTATTGCTATGACTGTAGAAGAAATTCGTGCGCCTATTAACCATATTATTGGAGAGGTGTTCAGAAGAGGTGTTCAGTGGAAGCCTAAATTTGCTGCAAAATGTGAGGCTTGTCAGTTAGAATTTCAAGATTATTTACAAGTTTGTTCTACTTGTCAGGGTGAAGTTGTAGAGCCTGATTTTTCTCAACGAACTACTCTTGAAGGATTTATGGCTGATGCAAATATCTTTGACCAATCCCTTGAAGAAGTTCTAAGACAATTTTGGTTTGACGTAAACGCTATTGATATTGGGTGGTTGTATATATCTAAAGAATATATTGAGGATGGGCCGAAGGATGTAAGGTCAAAACCTCTTGAAATACGTAGAATACACCCATCTTTGATTGAGTATGATTTAGACACTAACGGTCTTCCAAAAAACTCTCATTGGGTTTGTTTTATTCATCGAGAGGAGACTCATACAGAGGCTGGTGATTGTCCTGATTGTGGGAGAGAGTTAGTTGCGGCTATGTACAAGATGTATCGTTACGGTGGTTCTGCCAACTCTACTACATCGGGTATGTCTGTTGAAGGTAAGAATTTAACTTATCTCATAGATTCTGAAATTATAGCTTGTAGAAAATTTTATACCGATGAATTGTATGGTTGGTCACCAATTATGACCATCCTTGATAAAGCACTGACGTTGGTTGGTATGGATAAGAATCTGTATCGATATTTCTGGGAACGAAATATGCCAGCATCTATGATAATGGTGTTTACTGATGACCCAGAATCAATGCGCCGTGAAAGAGAACATATAGCTTCACGAATGAGACAAGACCCTAACTATATTCCTATGGTTGCTGTGTCTACTCGTCAAAGCCGTGGTAGAGTTGAGATGGTTCGTTTGTTCCATACGTTGCAAGAGATGGATTATCTTCCTGTTCGTAATGAGATACGGGAGAGGATTTCTTCTTTGTGGGGTGTGACACCAGCATGGCAAGGCGCACCAGAAGCATTTGGTGGGTTGAGTTCTAACACACAACAGTTGGCAGTTATGTCTCGTGTTGTTGAGCATGACCAACGCTTGATGGAACAAAAAGTATTCCCCAACATCCTAAAGGCGTTTGGTGTTACTGATTGGATATTTGAACTTCCGTCACCAGAAGAGAAGGCTGAAGCTACTAAAATTTCATTTGCTCAACAGAGAGTTAGTGTTGCCAATATGTTGTTCCAGATGGGATTTGATGTTAAATCACGGTCTTCTGGAGTTAGCGTGGATGACATTGACTTCTTGGTTTCTGGAGAAGCTAAAGCCCCTGACCAGATGGGCGGTATGGGAGGTATGATGGGTGGTGGAGAAGGTGGTGACATGGGCGGTATGATGGGTGGTGGTGGAGAAGAAGAACAAGGTGGTGGAGAAGAACAGGGTGGTGGGGGTATTTCCACACCAACTCTAGATTCTCTTGGCCTACAGCTAATGAAAAAGTCTGGTGGAGGTACGTGGAATGACCAACTCTTAAATAAAGGCTATGTAGCTCCATTAATTAAGGGTATCAGTGACGATGGAAAAATTGTCAGGTTTAATTCTGCTGGAGATGATTATGAGGCTACATTCATTAACGGTAATTTAATGCATATTGAGAAGTATCTTCATACGCATAAAGGACATCCACCACATGATGAAAATATCAAACATAATTTACCCGCTAATAGGAAGAGTCGAATTGATTCCTCTATGTATGACCCAGATGAACCAGAGGGTGTAGATGACAACGAACTCTTTGACCTATAGTGACTTATCTTTGTTACCTTATGAAGCGAAAATATGGATAGATGATTCCTTTGATAGGTCATTATATAATGTAGTTTGGGCTAATGACGAACCAGTTTCTTTGATTGTAACTGTGTTTCATTTAGGTGTATTTCATTTAAGTAAAGGTATAACTCTAGTTGAAATTCAACGCGAGTTAGCAGAGTGGCAGAGTAACGGTTATCCTGAAAGAACAGTTGAGTAACTAATTATTTTAAGCTAATTGGGATGGCGTATGCCACAAATTCATAGCATTCGTATTAATAACTCTAACTATAGGGTTGAGGTGGCAGATTCACCCCATCTCCATAGCCTTGGTCTGTCTTTTAGAACTCATCTCTCTTCTAATAGGGGGATGATTTTTGTTTTTCCAGATGAAACTAATCGTATTTTTCATATGAGGAATATGAAGTTCCCTCTAGATATTATTTTTATTGGGGCTGATAAACGAGTCAAATGGATTATTGAAAACGCTCAACCAGATAATGAACGTTTGGTTTCTTTGCGACCTTCTAAATATGTTTTAGAGGTTAATGCTGGGGATGTTAAGAAAAATAACATTCGTCTTCATTCAATGATGGACACATTAAATAACCCCTTACTAAAATCTTCTAACCAATGGATGCAAAAACAAGAGGGTGGTGATGGGGGTGACAGTGGTTTTTCTGGTACGGCGCATACATCAGAAGGTACTAATACTTTTACTCGTACATTCGGCCCAAGCAAAGATAATAAAAAACCTGTAAAGAAAAAGAATTGGGCAAAGCTTTTAACTACTTCCCCTGATGACAAGGATACAACTCTATCCATGCTAAATGAATGGGTAGAGAAACAAGAACGAGATATTCCTTCAGAGATGAGGGGAAGAGGGTTAGAGCCAAAGACAGGGGATTGGGAACATCCATATCGTTGGGTTCGTAGTATAGATTCTTCTACATTATCTCCACCTGAGAAGATACAGTCCATAATAGAATCCTCACCTGATTTGAAACATGTTTTAAGTAGTCTTTCTGAGGTCGGACAACCGTATTTAGTTGGCGGCTGTGTCAGAGACATTTTGATAGGTAAGGATTGTAAAGATTTTGATATTGAAATGTATGGAGTCCCACAGGATGAATTAGGGGAAATCATACAGAGTAAATTTGGTGGAAGTGCTGAACAAGTGGGGAAGCAATTCGGCGTGTTTAAGGTAGGGGATTTTGATATTTCTCTCCCACGAACTGAAACACAGACCGGGGATAAGCACACTGATTTTGATGTAGTATCAGACCACACTCTTGACCCTATGACTGCCGCAAGACGTAGAGATTTTACTATTAATGCGATGATGTATGACGTTAAAGAGGGGAAGATAATTGATTTCTTTGGCGGTGAAGAAGACCTTAATAATGGGTTGATTAAACATATTGATGATGAAACTTTTGTAGAAGACCCTTTGAGGGTTTATCGTGCAGCACAATTCGCTGCTAGATTTGGATTTGATATTGACCCATCTACTAAAGAATTAGCTTCTCAAATGGATTTATCTAATCTCCCTATAGAGAGGGTTAACGAAGAATTCACTAAGATGCTATTGAAGTCCGACAACCCTTCTATCGGTTTGGATGCTCTGGATGAGATGGGGGTGTTGAAGAGATACTTCCCAGAGATATCTGTTTTGGATGATACTCCGCAACGTGATGATTATCATGCAGAAGGAGATGTATTTATACATACCAAGATGGTGCTTGACCAGGCTTCTAATGTGATAAAGAGGTTCCCATCAGATAAAGAAAAACTTACTATCATGTTGGCCTCTCTGTGCCATGATTTTGGTAAACCTAATACTACTGAACATCATCCTGATGGGTCAGTTTCTCAACATGGTCATGAGGTAGCTGGTATAGACCCTACTAAAACATTCCTTTCTAAATTAACGAGAGAGGTTGACCTGATTGATGATGTTGAGTTTTTGGTTGAACATCATCTTTTACCACCAAATTATTATAGAGCCGAAACATCTGATGCTACATTCAGAAAGATAATTAATCGTTATGGTATGCGACGGTTAAAGTTGCTTGCCGCTGTTTCTGAGGCAGATATTCTTGGTCGTTTGAATCGGGCCGAAGATGGGGGAACAGAAGAACCTGATAATGATGCTACTGAATGGTTTAATTTGCGTTTGGATGAAGTAGCTGAAAAATCTAATCTGACCATCGAAGGAACTATTCAACCCTTAGTAACTGGTAGTGATTTAAAAGAATTAGGTTTTGAGGAGGGGAGAGAGTTAGGTGATATTCTTAGAGACATTAAATCACATCAAGAAACAGGTCAGATAGCTGATTCATCTGAAGCCATTGAATATGTAAAAGACAACTACTTGAGTAAGAGTCTTAATGATTTGGTAGATTGGCTATTTAAGGCTGTATCTGCTGAATCAATAGCGGAAGCAAAACGTAAGGGACTTGTTCCTCAATCTGGGGATTTGGAAAACCCCATACGTTGGGTACGTCCAAAAGATGCTGATGCGGTTGTTGAAGAACCCGATGCCCCACTAGTGTATTCTTATGATGATGTTAAACAGATAATCGAAGATAAATTCACTCTTACTTTTGATTTTGATGAACAGCAAAAGAAACATGGTGTATACGGGTCTAAAGATTCGGGAAATTATAGACTTTCATATGACCAAATTGAGGATATTAAGGAAGTTATAACTGGTTCCCTTGATGGTGGGGAAGATGGCCCTTCTCCAAATCATGTCTATCAAGGGTTTCATCTTCCAGCTAATGCTCAAGGAGCAAGGTTTGGAAGAAATACGGAAAGAGGTGGAAAGCGAACTATCCCTAAATGGCAATTAGATAGGTTTACAGGTAATCTTCAGTTAGAGTGGGATGAATCTCCCGGCGATGGCGATATGGCAACGAAAACAGGTGGTGAGTTTACTGGAGTTGCTGCTCATTGTGATGTAGAGTCGAATATAGTTATTTGGAGAACAAAACATCATGTTACATATGGACAAGAATATCCTTCTGTAAGACACCAACATCTTGCTGAAACTGTGGTACATGAGTTAGGTCATACTATTTTCTCCGATACTAGGGATACTCCTACGTGGGTTGTTGCTCACGTTAGAAATGCATATAACAAAGCCGTGGAAACTGAAAAAGGGTTTGTATCTAAATATTCTACTGTAAATCATGAAGAGTTCTTTGCTGAATGTTATAGACAATATATCGTAAATACCGATTTATTAGAACGGACTAATCCTGAGATGTTTGAGTTGCTGGAGATATTAAATCAAGCTGATTCAATTGAGTCTTTATCAAGACCACTTACTGAAGAAGAGTTTGATAAGTATGATGTGACAAATTTGTTCCCATCTATATTTGAGTCAGATGAGTTTTCTACGGCTTTCGGTAGATTGGAACAATGGATTGGTAGAGAACTAGAATACACAGGTGGTTTAGAGGGGGCAGACCTCGTTACACAACGAAACGGTGTTATAAAAACTGTTTCTACTAGTGTTCGTAATGCTATTGGTGTGGGACATACTAAAGAAGATTTGATGGGATACTTACAAAAAGAAGAAGAAGAACAAGAACAACTGAATCAAAGGATGAAAGAGTCTCAAGAAAAAATAGATGAGTTACCACAAGTAGTACGAGAAATGGTTGAAGAATGGGACTTTAAAACTTATGACGAACTTTATCCTAAAGTACGTTCAGTATATGAAGAAATAATTGATGGGGTTATTGCTAATTATTATCCAGAGTATGGAAATGTAGAACCTTGGATTTCTATGTATGGACGAAAAGATGTAGATATTAAAAAACAGTCTTCCCATACATTTAAACCAATGGAAAGAAAATACCCCGGTAAAATTGATGACCCAATAGATGTTGGTAATCCTATTGATGAAGAATCTATACGTGAAGCTTCAGAGTTTATTCGGGAGCAAAAAGAGAAACAATTTTTGGATGATGAGTCTCTAGAGAAAGCTGTCACTGTAGAATCCATTGCTTCTGCTAAAGGAAGAGGTCTTGTACCTAAAACTGGTAACTGGCAAAAGCCGGGGAGATGGGTAAGGCCAGAAGATGCCGATGCTCCTGTAGATGAGGATGAGGCATACCTTGCTACTCAAAATGTATATACGGCTGATGAAATCGAGAAAAAGATTGAACCTACCCTTGGTGTAAATGGTTTTCCCGGTATAGGGAGAGGTAGACCCAAGGTGGGGGAAAATACTAAATATCATAGAGAAAAGGCTGCGGAGACTCTATCTAAAGGAAAGAACGTTCTTTTTAAAGCACTAGATGGTCTGGGTAAACCTAATCCTTTTGAAAATGGAGAACGTACACTCCCTAAATGGCAAATAGATAAACTTCAAACTATTTCCTTTGATTGGGAAGTTGAGGACGCAAAGGCTGCTGATGGTTTTACTGGTGAGGTTTTAGGTTCTGTTCATGTAGGAACAAAGCATATGTCTCTAAAGGGACTGAGAACTAAATTTCCTCAAACTATGGGGGGTATTGAACGAGTACTAAATCCTGAAACTGGCAAACTAGAAACGAAGCAGATTTCTGCATCCGTTTTCGCTAAAGAGCAAGAAGAATCTTTCATGAATACTATCATTCATGAACTTGGTCATTGTGTTGCTACTGACATTGTTGATGATATTCCGTATTGGTTTTGGTCACAAGTAGAAACTCAATATGGGGTGGCTAATGAAGATAGAGAGGGAGCGAGTGCGAAATTCCCCTCTGATTATTCTAAACGTAATATTTCAGAGTTCTTTGCAGAATGTTTTAAAACATACATGACGAATACAGAATTGCTTAGAGATATAAATCCTGCGATGTTTAAGTTGATGGAGATACTTAATTCAACTTCTCCAGATAATATGGAAGTTAGACCCTTAAATGAAGACGAAATCAAAGGAGATTTGAATCTTAGAGAACGTCCATTTTTTGTTGGTCAAGGATTTCAAAAGTATGTTCGGGCAGAATTAGTTACAGAGGCAATGCTAAAGAGTGTTGAAAAGGCGCAAGCGATATTAGATGATGAGATTCATTATCATCAAAAGGTAATTGAGGATAATACTGGTAATCCAGATGCTACATGGCACATAAAGAACTCTCTTAAAATGGTACAGGCTGAAAAATATAAGGTTAGGGAAGCTCAAAAAGAATTAGAGGAATGGGAAACTGAAACTTCAACACGGAGAAGAATTACTATAGGGAACATACAGAAAGCTATTGCTAGTGGCTTTATTCAAGATGATATTGAGAATGGTTTAATTCAATCTGAAGGGCAAAAAGGATATTTGAAACCTAGTGAAGAGAGTTTAGAAGAATTCAATCTTTGGGTTGCTGAAGAAATTAAGAAATATCCTACTTATGGAGAATCATATCCTTGGACTTCTATATCTCCAATGCTTGCGGAAAAGAAATTCAATGAGGCTGCTGGTATACATAAGCAAGATGATGATTTAACTGAAGAAGATTACGAAACTTATGTAGACATTTATGAGACTCCTACAGTCATTAGAGATGGTGAGGAAGTTTCTGACTCTATAACTGAAGAATCTGTTAATGAAGTGGGGGAACCGTTAGAGAAGGCTACTGATAGTAAACTCAATCGAAGAGAAGAGTTTGTTATAGACTCGACTGGATATGAACCTCTTTCTGGTACGTGGAAGAAGGTTTTTGTGGGTGGAGAACCTAAATGGATTAACGAGATGGGGGAGCATAAAGATTCCTCTGACTTCAAAGGGTTAAGTATTAAGAAACAGGAACCTCAAAAAGAACTTCAATCTAAACATATTGAAAAATCTCACTGTTTAGAATGCGGTTCTGATTGTGCTTGTGTAACCGATTTAGGTTGTGATTGTCCTCATGATTGTATTTGCCCAGATATCGTAGCCCTTGGTCAAGATGACGATAATCTTGTGTCATCTATGTCTATTCATAAACAGGTGACCGCTGAATCTGTTGCAGATGCTCGTAGTAAAGGTCTTGTTCCACAATCTGGAAATTGGGTGAAGCCTAGTAGATGGGTTCGGCCTGTATCGGATGTTCCAGAGAAGGTTACGGAACCTGTACCAGAAAAAGCTGTACCACCAAACAGACAAAATATGGATTTGCATAATGAATTATCTTCTTTTGCTGAAGAGCAAGGATTGAATTATAGTCTTGAATCAGATTATGTATCGGTAGATATTAGTAGGGCTAAAACTATAGCTGATGCATATGCGTCTATGGAACATGCTCCTAATGAACCTGAAGTAAAAGCGTCTTATAATGCTCTGGCTAATGAAACCAAGTCTCAGTGGAATTATTTAGAGTCTATCGGTTATGTTATGGAGCCGTGGTCTGGAGATGGTCAACCCTATAAAAATTCTAAAGAGATGGTGAATGATATTATTGATAATAAACATTTACATTTCTTTACAACAGATGATGGTTTTGGGAATTTTGAGGATATTGAGGAAGACCATCCTTTATTGCATGATTCTGGAGTAGAGGTTAATGATACCCCATTAGTTTTTAATGATTTGTTTAGGGCCGTCCATGATGTTATCGGTCATAGTCGTGGTAACCAGTTCGGGGCTAAAGGTGAAGAAAATGCATGGGTAGAACATCAACAATTATATTCGCCTCTTGCTCGTAAAGCTATGACTACTGAGACTCGTGGTCAAAATTCTTGGGTCAACTTTGGCCCTCATTTGCGTAGTGACTCTGGAGATATGTTGAAGCCAGGTGACGCTAGTTATATTTCTCCACGAGATAGGAAATTTGCAGACCAGAAAGCTGGGCTTCTTCCAGAAGAATTTTTGCAGAAGATGCTCTTGAAATTATTGAGAAAACAAGTTTCTCTTTCTCATTGTTCGGATTGCAGTAGTGGTTGTGATTGTGTCTTGGAAGACCATACGTGCGAGTGCTATCACGATTGTACCTGTCCCGATAATTCATTGGGTAATAGTTCAGTAGATATTACTATTGATGTTGATTCATTGTGTTCATTTATGAATCTTCAAAAAGCTGTTGTTACTACTCCGATGAGTGAGGAGGGTAAATTCAATGCTAAAGGAGTTGAGACAGGAGATTCAGTTTGGATA
>Ga0114999_10002780_pt1 | contig 22536 bp, 19 predicted proteins | sample ArcticOcean_MG_C_3_FD_89820 | JGI IMG/M metagenome (GOLD analysis project Ga0114999, IMG submission 89820) | Marine microbial communities from western Arctic Ocean - ArcticOcean_MG_CB8_126 | ecosystem: Environmental > Aquatic > Marine > Oceanic | place: Arctic Ocean: Canada Basin | collected...
GCCACCTTGGCTATGCGCCGGAAAATGCACTACGATAAACAGACTAAGTTATTAACCCGGATGGGCTAATGTGCCTCTTAGATCAGAGCTAACTTTGTCCAAGATGGTTTGACGACGTACACTTTCTATTGATAAACTGCAACACGCCAATAACTGACTTTTGCTTATCGGTAAGCGGAATAGCCAGGATTGATTTGGTGCGATAACCACTGTTTCTGTCATAGCTGCGATTGAATTCGTAGGGTACGGTCGACGCAAGTTCGTAGGCGTCAGGAATATTTAGTTCACTATCTGTTAAGGCGACGTAACCCGCGATGGAGGACACATCAATCGGGAATTGTTGCTCTTCAAATGGAAAGTCCATCGAATCATTCTGAGTTAATTTAAAAACCAGTTCGCGCTCATGATCGTTAATTTCATTTATGAGAAACAACGAAGCGGCGTCACAGCAGGCGATATTTTGCCCTTCCTCGAGGATCTTGCGTAATAGAGTTAGCAGATCATCCTCGGAGGAGAGTGAAATGCTGATATCAGCTAATTTATTCAGATACTGAAAACTGGTGTCATGCATCTTCGCCCGGTCGCTTTTCTCATTCTTGAGGATCCACTGATAGCATGCCATTTCCAATAATTTCATGGTCTGCCGGTAGGGCAAGCTGTTAGCGATAATCAGGTCAGTATCGATTTTCAAGGAATCCGTGGCAAGGAATATAGCGCTGGGAAATTGCTCTGCCCATTGGGAAAAATCCATCTCTTTGATAAGTTGGTGATCCAGCAGAATCAGAGCCGGGCTGTAGCGTTTGGCAGCGGTGATGGAAACAATTTCCGTAGGAACGATTCGCTTCGACTTAATATCGCTCCAAACTTGGCTGTGAGCGAAGCTGGGGCCATAGCCGATGGTGACAGTATGTTGCGTGTTAGTGTTTGAATTCATTCCAGTTTAAGCCAGGTGATCGAGCCAACGAGAGTTTAACGCACAGCGTCTGGATTAGCGATACCGGCGGTGCAGAGTTTTGCCCTGGTTGGTTGGCGCACTGTGCTTTTGAACAGGCCCGGGCGCCAGATAATCTATTACAGAAATCTGCCTATGCGCGTGAGTGATGGGGTTTTAGTTACGTGCGTTGGTTTACTTTAGTTCTAGCTGCGCCTTGAATTGATCGAGATTGCTCTCTGCTTCGCAGCGATATCGAAAGGGACCTACTTTACTGGCTTCGCGAGTCTTGAAATACCAAAGATCTTGTTCACTGAATACGCGCTTACTGCGTGCCCGAGTGGCTGTGTTGAAACTGGATTCTTGTAGTCGAGCAACAGCCATCGTTCGTTGTTAGGCCTACATGGAGAGATTAGTGTGGTCTCCGCTAGCTTAAGGCTGCTACCAATTATTAATTGATCCTGACATTGCGAGCCAGCGTGCAACCCTAAGCTAACGAGTAAGAGCACAATAATGCTTGTTGGATCTTTTTAAAAGGGCGCAAAATATATGCCATGTTTTTTTTCGCGCATCAACCACATACTTCAGTCGATTCCTAAAAAATTAATAATAACAATAAGATGCAAGTGCTTTTGAAAATACGAGCACTTTCATTTTGTGATGAGAAACAAAGAGATAGAAAACATTTCTAAATACTAAAAAAAATACTGTGAAATAATAATTTCTCAATAAGCCAATTCTTTTACGGTTTGATTAATGATTTTGCTTGTTCGTAGCATGCCTGAGTATTGATATTCAGAAACTGCAGTGGGTCATCATAGCTGAATTCGACATGCACGCTCTTGAGCTTGGGGAACAGCAATTTAGGTCCATAGATTCCGCTTTCTATCGCAGTTTCAATTGCCGGCAATGTATTGAGGGACCAGACTGAGAACAGTGGCTGAATCTGGCCATTACAGATTGACCAGGCAACCTCAGCCTGCGCACGCTCGAGTTGCTGGCTCAGGCGTGAAACCAGGTTTTCGGGGAAGCGGGGAACGTCGGCGGCAAAACATGCCAGATACTTTATGCCTTCGCTGTTACGATTACTTTTCAGCGCTCGCATGGCGCTGGCAATACCTATTAGTGGGCCGGCAAATGCTGTTCTGTAGTCGGCTATAAGCGGCAGCTCAAGGTACTCGTATTTCTCGCTGTTGCGGTTAACACTGATCAACAATTCGGCAAGCTCTTTTGCCGCCCGGGCAATGACATGCTCAATCAGGGGCTGTCCGAGAAGTGGCAATAATGCCTTATCGATGTGCCCAAACCGAGAGGCTTTGCCTCCCGCCAGGATGACACCCGCTATTTCAGATTGATCTATCATTTGCCCTTTTGCCCGAGCTGCCGACTTGTCAAATTATAAAATCAGCGGAGGTTAGCAGGAAGTGAAACCTTTGGGGTAATTTTTATTGAGGGCTTGCCCGTGTATTCAATGATTGAATAGTCAATTTTGATGTGGGAAAATCGCGCACCTTGCGGTCTCGGGATAGCGTGAACCGCTTAGAGGTTCCTGGTTGAAAACCCACTAACTCTTTGAATTTTATACTAATCAGGGTGAAGGCTTCGGCAGTTTAACAGTCTGTCATGAGCCGCTGCAGTTACTATTACTACAGCGATACCAAGTAATTTACTCTTATGGCAAGTTTGGCTCGGGAAAGAAGAGGTTCGACCATGCAAGTTTCCGTTGAAACTACAGAAGGCTTAGAAAGAAAAATGACCATTGCTGTTCCTGGTGAACAGGTAGACACAGCGGTGAATGCGCGCTTACAGGAAGCGGCTAAAAACATGAACCTGAAAGGGTTCCGCAAGGGCAAGGTGCCCTTCAAGGTCATCAAAGGCAAGTTTGGCAAGGGTGTACGCCAGGAAGTAGTCGGCGAATTAATGAGTCAAACTTACTATGAAGCGATCAATCAGGAGAGCCTGAATCCTGCAGGGCAGCCCAAGATTGAAGCGACCCGGGTACAGGAAGGAGAAGACCTGGAGTTCACCGCAACATTCGAAGTGTACCCGGAGATTATGTTGCCTGATTTCTCAAAGCTGGAGGTCGAGAGGCTCAGTGCCGAGATTACTGACCCCGATGTGGACGAGATGATTGGCACCCTGCGACAGCAGCGTCAGACCTGGGAAGTTGTAGAGCGTGCAGCAGCGACTGAAGATATGACGAATATCGATTTCACCGGCACACTCAATGGTGAAGAGTTTGGGGGTGGCAAGGCGAGCGGAACCAAATTGGTGTTGGGATCAGAACGTATGATTCCCGGATTTGAAGAAGGCATTATCGGCAAGACCGCTGGAGAGTGTTTTGTGTTGGCATTGCAATTTCCTGAGCAATATCACAACAAGGATACCGCAGGCAAAGAGGTAGAGTTTGAAATTACACTGAATTCAGTTAGTGCACAGGTATTGCCGGAAGTAGATGAAGAGTTTTTCAAGAGCTTCGGGGTTGAAGAAGGCGGCAATGAGGCTTTTCGAGAAGAAGTATCCAGCAATATGCGACGGGAGTTAAAAGCGTCAAGCCGCAATAAATTGAAGAACAAGGTAATGGATGCATTGATCGATGCTGTTACCATCACCGTACCCGCTGCGCTGATTAGCGGAGAAATTGAGCAACTGCGAACGCAGGCACTACAGGAAATGGGCGGTGGTCAAAAAATTGATCCAAGCATGCTGCCCGATGAATTATTCGCAGAGCAGGCGAATCGACGTGTAATTCTGGGCTTGGTTCTTGGCGAAGTGATAAAGCAACAGGAAATGAAAGCAGATCCGGCGAAGGTGAGAGAGGCCGTAGAGGAACTGGCATCGACCTATGAATCCCCCGATGATGTGATCACATGGTATTACGGCAATCAGGAACAACTTGCGACCGTCGAAGCAACAGTGGTTGAAGATCAGGTATTTGATTACATAATCGCTGAAGCTAAGATCAGCGAGACAATTTTGAGCTATCAAGAAGTTATTCAGCCTGCTCCGGCGCCAAGTGCAGTAGAAGCAGACTCCGAGTCCAGCGCTACGGATTCGAAATAAAATTAGCCGAATCATTTTAGTTATTTCGGGATTCAGTCGTTATTAAAGGCAGATGGCTACTGGCGACGGCTGCGCTTGCTACTTTCAATAAAAGGGATAATCAATTCATGTCAAATACGCAACTTTTAACCCGCGCCGCCCTGGTTCCCATGGTGGTAGAGCAGACCGCGCGAGGAGAGCGTTCCTACGACATATATTCGCGGCTGCTTAAAGATCGGGTGATTTTCATGACCGGCCAGATTGAAGATCACATGGCCAATCTGATCGTGGCGCAGTTGCTTTTCCTGGAGTCCGAGAATCCTGACAAGGATATCCATCTCTACATCAATTCCCCAGGTGGGTCGGTAACGGCGGGACTGTCTATCTATGACACCATGCAATTCATTCGGCCAGACATAAGCACAATGTGCATCGGCCAAGCCGCCAGCATGGGCGCGATGTTGCTGGCCGGTGGTGCCCAGGGTAAACGCTATGCGCTGCCTCATTCCCGTTTGATGATTCACCAGCCCAGCGGTGGCGCCCAGGGGCAGGCGTCAGATATAGAAATACAAGCTAATGAAATCATAAAGATGCGTAAGAAACTTAATCTACTGCTTGCAAAGAATACTGGTCAAGATGTAGAGACAATAGCTCACGATACGGAACGAGATAATTACATGGGGGCGGAAGAGGCCATGGAATACGGCCTGGTGGATAAAGTAATTGAAGCAAGAGTAGATAATAGAAGTAAAGAAAGGCCAGAATCTAACTAAATTCAGGCTTTTCAGGCTTGCAATTGACGGGCATTGCCTGCATTTTAACGTAGGTGCTGCAAGTGGGCACTTATAAGCGGGATGGTAGTGGACAACCGCGGCAGTTAAGTTGATTGCCGCTTGCTAAATTAGCTTGAAAGCGCAGAGCGAGTGCTTCTGATTTAGACGAGTCTGCAGTTTTTTAGACAAACAAGTATATTTCATCGAGTAAGGTTGACTATGTCCGACGATCGCGACAACAAGGGAGATGACAATGGCAAATTGCTGTATTGCTCCTTTTGCGGCAAGAGCCAGCATGAAGTTCGTAAGCTAATAGCTGGACCGTCTGTATTCGTCTGCGATGAATGTGTCGATCTTTGCAACGACATCATTCGTGAAGAAATCCAGGAGAAAGACTCCGATACCACGACTCGGAAGCTGCCGATACCTGCGGAGATAAAGAGCACACTCGATGAGTATGTGATTGGCCAGGAAAGTGCCAAAAAAGTACTGGCAGTCGCGGTTTACAACCATTACAAACGCCTGAATTACACCAAGGGCAGTGGTGACGTCGAACTCAGCAAGAGCAATATTCTCATGGTTGGGCCCACCGGCACCGGCAAGACCTTGCTCGCCGAAACCCTGGCGCGGTTACTGGACGTGCCCTTTACTATAGCTGATGCCACTACACTTACTGAAGCTGGATACGTCGGTGAAGATGTAGAAAATATTATTCAAAAGCTTCTGCAAAAGTGTGACTACGATGTTGAAAAAGCACAGATTGGCATAGTTTACATCGATGAAATCGATAAAATTTCTCGAAAATCTGATAACCCTTCAATCACTCGGGATGTTTCTGGCGAGGGTGTTCAGCAAGCTTTGCTCAAACTAATTGAAGGCACCGTGGCATCCGTACCCCCTCAAGGTGGACGCAAGCATCCGCAACAGGAATTTTTACAGGTTGATACTTCGAATATACTGTTTGTCTGTGGCGGAGCTTTTGCCGGTTTGGAGAAAATTATCCGGGCTCGGTCGGACAAGAGCGGAATCGGATTTACTGCAGAAATTCGAGGCCAGGAGACTGACCAGCAAGTAGGTGAAACCCTGCGCGAGGTAGAGCCCGAAGACTTGGTAAAGTACGGATTAATACCGGAGTTCGTTGGGCGTCTGCCGATGATCGCTACGCTGGATGAACTGGATCTGGATGCACTGGTTCGCATCATCCGGGAACCGAAAAATTCCCTCACCAAGCAATACATCAAGCTTTTCGAAATGGAAGGTGTTGAGATCCAGTTCCGGGGAGATGCGCTGCTGGCAATCGGCCGCAAAGCACAGGAACGGAAGACTGGGGCCCGGGGCTTACGCTCAATAATGGAAGTAGTATTGCTGGATACCATGTACAAGATTCCCTCACTTGGGAATGTGAGTAAGGTAATAATCGATGCGGCGGTGATTGAGGGAGACTCAGAGCCTCTGCTCATGTACGAAAATCTCGAGCAGCCGAGCAAGTCAGCCGCTGACGAATAAATCAGGGCTGGCACCTTGATATTTACAGGCTTGGCTCCACCTAAGCTTGGGTGAATCACTAACTTTCAAGAGTAGTCTATGAGCGAGCCTGCAGGCCTGACCAGTAATTCCACCTATCCCCTCCTGCCATTGCGGGACGTTGTGGTTTACCCACAAATTGTACAACCTCTGTTCGTCGGCCGACCCAAGTCTATAAAGGCATTGGAGGTCGCTATGGCCAGCGATAAGCAGGTATTGCTGGTTGCCCAGAAGAGCGCATCGGAAGATGAGCCAGGTCTGGCCGATCTGTTTAAAATTGGTACTGTATCTACCATCCTGCAACTAATCAGACTACCTGATGGCACTGTAAAGGTCCTGGTAGAGGGCTTGGATCGCGCCAACATCAGGAATGTAAGTTTCGACGATGACTACTTCAAGGCAGAGACTACACTGTTAACGCTGGAAGAAATTCCCGACAAGGAATCGGCGGTTTTAATTCGATCTTTACTGTCTCAATTTGATCAATATGTGCAACTGAGCAAGAAAATCCCGCCTGAAGTAATGACCTCAATCTCCAGTATAGATGAGCCCGGGCGATTGGTAGATACCATTGCCTCGCACATGGCTTTACAGTTGCAAGAAAAGCAGAATTTGCTGGAATTGGCGGGATTACAGGCCCGCATTGAACATCTTATGGCGCTTATTGAGTCCGAGATCGATTTGTTTCAGGTAGAGAAACGAATTCGGGGTCGGGTCAAGAAACAGATGGAAAAAAGTCAGCGCGAGTACTATCTGAATGAGCAGATGAAAGCCATTCAGAAAGAAATGGGTGAGTTAGAAGATGTGCCCAACGAGGCGGAAGAATTGAAGCAGCGTATCGATGCTGCCGGTATGCCCAAGGATGCCAAAGAAAAGGCGATGTCAGAGTTGAACAAGCTCAAGCTCATGTCTCCTATGTCCGCAGAAGCATCCGTGGTGAGAACCTATCTGGATTGGATGACGAGCATCCCCTGGAAGAAACGCAGTAAGGTCAGACTGGATCTGGAGAAAGCCGAAGATATTCTGGAAACAGACCACTATGGGCTGAAGGAAGTCAAAGAGAGAATCCTGGAGTATCTGGCGGTGCAAAAGCGCGTCAAGAAGCTCAAAGGTCCGATCTTGTGCCTGGTCGGTCCTCCGGGCGTCGGCAAGACATCTTTGGGTGAATCCATTGCTAGAGCGACTAATCGCAAGTTTGTACGTATGGCGCTCGGGGGGGTTCGGGACGAAGCGGAAATTCGCGGGCATCGTCGTACTTATATTGGTTCGTTACCGGGCAAGCTGCTGCAAAAACTTTCCAAAATTGGGGTAAAAAACCCACTGTTCTTACTCGATGAAATAGACAAGATGGGCATGGACAATCGTGGCGACCCAGCGTCAGCCCTGTTAGAAGTGTTGGATCCGGAACAAAACAATAGCTTCAACGATCACTATCTGGAGGTTGACTACGACCTTTCAGAGGTCATGTTTGTCTGTACTTCCAACAGTATGAATATTCCCGAGCCGCTGCTAGACAGAATGGAAGTGATTCGACTGCCCGGTTACACGGAAGAAGAGAAGGTGAATATCGCTGAACGCTACCTAGTGCCCAAGCAAAAAAAGAACAACGGTATCGCTGAGGGTGAGTTGGAAATTGCGGAGGCGCCCATTCGTGACATGATTCGGTATTACACTCGTGAGGCCGGTGTCCGTGGACTGGAAAGAGAAATTGCTAAGGTATGTCGCAAGGTGGTTAAAGAGAACTCCAATGTCAAGAAGACAAAGACAAAGACAAAGACAAAGACAAAGACAAAGACAAAGACAAAGTGCGTCAATCTAACCTCTGAGCTGCTGGAAAAATACTCCGGTGTACGCAAATTTGACTTCGGTTCGGCCGAAGAAAAAAACAGTATCGGTCAGGTTAACGGCCTGGCCTGGACTCAGGTGGGTGGTGAACTTCTGACCATTGAAACCGTTGCGGTGGCAGGCAAAGGCAAGACAACCATGACCGGTTGCCTTGGTGATGTGATGCAGGAATCGATTCAGGCTGCACTTACTGTAGTAAGAAGTCGGGCCAATTCTTTGGGCCTATTGGCTAACTTTCACGAAAAAATTGATCTCCACATTCATGTACCAGAAGGGGCGACACCAAAAGATGGACCCAGTGCCGGGGTAGGTATGTGTACAGCGCTGGTCTCAGCCTTAACTTCAATTCCGGTGAAGGCAACCGTCGCTATGACTGGCGAGATCACGCTGCGAGGCCAGGTCTTAAAAATTGGCGGACTGAAAGAAAAACTATTGGCGGCTCACCGAGGAAACATTAAAACTGTAATCATTCCAGCCGGCAACGAGCGAGACTTAATTGAAATTCCAGATAATATTAAGGCCGATTTAAAAATAGTTCCGGTACGCTGGATCGATCAGGTTCTGGAGCATGCACTGCAGTATCAGCCCACGGGATTGAGTGATGACGGAAACCAGAAACAGGAAAAAGAAGCGAAGCAGGAAGATATTGATAAAAGTCGTGACAAAAAACACATAAATACCCACTAAAACCAACTGTTTCGGTTGACACGGCTTTCTAGCTATTGGTATAAAGACTCGCTCATATGGCAGATAAGAATCAAGTTTAGGGGAATAAATTTAGTTCCTATCAATACTCAGTAGGACTGGGCTATAGTGGTCGCAAGATATTTAACATTAGTGTGTTTGTTTTGGGCCTCATCGATAGAAATTTTCAATAAATAAAAAGGGGATAACGTGAATAAATCAGAATTAATGGATGCTGTTGCAGCCAGTGCGGACCTTCCAAAAGCCGCTGCGGGTCGAGCAATTGACGCGATGATTGACGCCATTACGAATTCATTAAAAAATGAAGAGCCGGTTGTATTGGTCGGTTTTGGTACCTTTGCGACCAAACATCGCGCGGCACGTATTGGTCGCAATCCCCAGACGGGAGAGCCTATCCAAATTAAAGCGGCAAAAGTGCCAAGCTTTAAAGCCGGCAAAGCACTAAAGGATGCTGTTAATTCCTGAGTTAAAATACTGCAATTTGTTCGCTGGCTAGCCGTTGTACTGCGACTAAGTCTTCTACCAGTCGCGCAATTGCCAGGGAATTTGCGAAACCAAGAAAGTAAGGTGATCGGAGCGTTTGTGGCTGTTATCATCATCAAGTTACGGGCGCATCTAATCGATGCGCCTTTTTGGTTTTAGTAATTACGCAATAGAGTTTAGTGGGTAGCAGCACTGAAACTATTTAAGATGGCCCGGCTTGATTGGGCGAAAAGGTTATAGATAATTATGTTGCAAGATATCCGAGACAATTCACAGGGCGTCGTCGCCAAGGTCATCATAGGACTCATCGTAGCTGTTTTTGCTCTGTTCGGAGTCGATTCGATCATTGGCGGGTTTACTACGGCACCTCCGGTAGCGGAAGTCAATGGTGAGGAAATAAGCGAGATTCAATTGCAGTACAGTACCCAGACTCTGCTGAATTCGATTGGCGCTGGTATCGACTCGCTGGACCAAGGTCTATTGCAGCAAATTGCACTAAGCCAACTGATAGAAGAGACGGTGTTGCGGCAGTCGACTGCAAACGCGTCAATGTCGATTTCAAGCGACCAAATAGATCGCGTAATTATTGGAACTCCTCAGTTCCAGATAAGCGGAGAGTTTGATGCTGATCTGGCGCTTCGAACTATGGCCAGCCAAGGCTACAATGTACCATCTTATAGAGAGTTCCTGTGCCAGCAGATGCTGATATCCCAGTTGGCTAGCGCCTATTCGAGCTCGAATTTTGTCACCGAAGTGGAATTACAGGGCATAGCCGAGTTGGCTGCACAGACTCGCGATTTTCGGTATCTCTCCATCACCATGGGCACCAGGACTTTGGGTACGGCCATTAGCGATGAGGAAATCCAGACTTATTACAACGACAACCAGTCGAGCTTCGTAGAAGCAGAGACGGTGGTGATAAGCTATGTGTTGTTGGATCAAACAGCCATCGCCGACTCAATTGCGGTAGAGGAAAGTGAACTACAGGCGCAGTACGAACAAGAGCGCGATGCCTTCGAGGGTTCGGCAGAGAAGCGAGCCTCACATATTTTATTTGAGGTAGGAGGCAACCGTTCTGAACAGGAAGCTTTACAACAGGCGACGGATGCCAGGCGGCGCATTATCGATGGAGAAGATTTTGGCGCAGTGGCACTGGAGCTTTCCAGTGATGTGGTTTCCGCCGAAGAGGGTGGTGACATAGGCTACAGCGACGGTAGCGCATTTCCTGAGGAGATTGAGGCGGCGCTCGCAACCATGTCGCTGGATGAAATATCAGAACCTGTTGTTACCGAGTTCGGAGTTCACATAGTGAAACTCACGGAAGATTCTGAAAATGTATTACAATCCTATGAGGAAGTGGCGACAAGAATAGAGCGGGAAGTGAAGAGCTCTCAGGTAGCGCTGATCTACGCTGAGCAGCTTGAAGATCTGTCTAACCTGGCCTTTGAATCCGGGGACTTGCAGGCAATTGCCGATGAACTCGAGCTTGAAATTCTCGAAAGCGACGCCCTGGGCAGAATCGGTGGGAGTGGTATTTTTTCCAACCAGTCACTGATTGCTGCTGCGTTCTCCGACGATGTTCTGTTGGATGGGAACAACAGTGATGTAGTGGAATTGGATGAGACCAAAAGTATCGTGCTGCGACTGCAGCAATACAATGAATCAAGTTTTCGTCCCCTGACAGAAGTAGAGCCAGAGATTGCCGTTTTATTGCGCACTGAAATGGAACGTGCGGCGGTGCAGGTGCTTGGCGATGAAATCCTCAGCGCGATCGAGTCCGATGCAGCTGTGGACGAGCTATTGCTGGCTAACGAGCTTGAGTGGATCGAAGCAGAAGGTGCGGAGCGGGGCGGGTTCACCGTCAACGGCCAAATACTGCAACAGGTTTTTGCCATGGACTCGCCTCAGAGTGGCCCCGAGCGGGCGACGATAATTCTCGATAATGGCACTTTCGTGCTAACCGAATTAAACCAGGTCAATCCCGGCTCCCTTGACTCGCTGACTGAGGACGAGCGTTTTGCCATGGCGAATGGGCTATTGACGAATTTGGGGTCCAGTGATTTTCAGGCGTTCGTCCTCAACCTCAAGGAGACGGCGGACATACAGCAATCAATAAGCCTCGACCAATTTTGATTGGCGCCGAGGCTCAAACCGCATCAAGAGCGAGCCAGACCAGGCCGCATCTGATCGCTCTAGCATGCATCTAACGGGGAAAGGGAAATGCAGCTTCAGTCGCTAACAGAAGCTTGCAGTGACCCCATGGCGGTAGTGTTGAAGCCGCCATCAACATAGAGAATCTCTCCACTAATTCCCGATGCTAAATTGGAGCATAGGAAGCTCGCAGCGTTGCCCACTTCTGCGGTGGTGACATTGCGTCGTAACGGCGTTTGCGCTGCGTTGTGCTGCAACATCTTGCGAAAACTTTTGATTCCTGCGGCCGCCAGGGTTTTAATCGGACCGGCGGAAATGGCATTTACTCGGGTGCCGCTTGGACCGAGGCTGGCAGCCATATATCTCACGTTCGCCTCCAGGCTGGCTTTAGCGAGTCCCATAACGTTATAGTTCGGCAGGCTTCGCACCGCACCCAGATAGCTTAACGTCAATAAGCTGCCATTACGGCCCTCCATAAGAGGCCTGGCGGCCTGAGCCAGCGCTACAAAGCTGTATGAGCTAATCTCGTGAGCCATAAGAAAGCCTGCGCGGGTGCTGACGTCAAGGTAATCACCATCCAGTTCGTTGGCAGGAGCATAGGCAAGGCAGTGAACCAGGCCGTCAAGCCCATCCCAGGTCTCGGCCAGCGCTGAAAACAAATCCTGTATCTCCTCGTCCTTACTGACGTCACAGGGATAGACAAGGTCGGAATCCCAGCTTGCAGCGAATTTGAGGACTCTATCCTTAAGCCTGTCATTCTGGTAGGTGAAAGCGAGCGAGGCGCCTTCTCGATGCATCGCCTCAGCGATACCGGAGGCAATGGAGAGCTTGCTGGCTACCCCAAGAATTAGTACACGCTTACCTGTTAAAAAACCCATAGCTATTTCCTGCGAAATTTCGATTGAACAAGGTGATATTTTACTGCAAACAACAAAGTTTTACCCGCGTCGGGAGCCGGGTTGCTCGGGCAGAAAAGCGCGGACTGACTCTGCCTGAATATAGGAGTTGCGCCAAGATCTATCTGATGCCGTGCATGAAGCGCTTCAACAACGGCACCAGGGCGATACAGAGTACGCCGGCACCGATGCTATACCAACCGGCGGTACTGTAAACCTCCATGTAAGTCGCGAGCGCCGCTCCCGGGTCGACGACTTCACCGCCAACCGTGTCTGAACCGGTCATAGCCGCAATGGTTCCGGACACATAGTTTCCAGCTGCGGATGCCAGAAACCAGCATCCCATCATCATGCCTACCACTCTTGGTGCGGATAATTTCGTGGTCATGGACAAACCCACAGGAGAGATACAAAGCTCGCCCGTGGTGTGCAGTAAATACAAAAGCACCAGCCAGATAAGTGCTACCTGGGTCGGGTCGGTAGCCAGGGATGCGCCGTAGACCAGGAATAAAAATCCTAGGCCTAACTGAATCAATGAGAGTGCAAATTTCATCGGCGTCGACGGCTCCCAGCCACGGCGTGCCAGATAGAGCCAACCCATGCTGAACAGTGGAGCCAGGGTGATGATGAAGAAAGCATTAATGGACTGAAATGCGGCGGCAGGGATTTCAAAGCCAAAGATTATGCGATCTACGTTCCTGTCAGTCATGAGATTGAGCGAACTGCCAGTCTGCTCAAACAGTCCCCAGAAAATAATCTGGTAACTCATCAGAAACAGGCACACGATCATTCTATTCCTGTCCTCACGTTCACACTGGGTGAACGCATAGCCGATAACGATAGCTGTCATGGAAACCAGGGACAGCCCTAGAATCCCTCCCACCACGGTGCGGTATTGAATCAGCTGCCAGAACATCAGTACGCCGACCAGGGCAAGCAGGTAGACTACTACTTCGCGGTTAAGGCCGAAGCCAATGTTCCGAGACAACAGCTCCGGGTTCTTGGGCTTGCCGGCATCACCGAATAAATGGCGTCCTCTGATGAATACCACAAGCCCGGCCAGCATGCCTATTCCTGCCGCACCGAATCCCCAACTAAAGCCCTTGTACTGAAGTAAGAAGCCACAGGCGATAGCACCGAGAAAGGCGCCAAGATTGATACCCATGTAAAACAGCGTAAATGCGCCATCTCTTCTGGGGTCGTGACGCTCATACATAGAGCCAACAAGGGTTGATATATTGGCTTTGAGAAAACCTACACCCATGATTATTAGAGCAAGAGACAGATAGAACAGCTGTAAATAGAACTCATCCCGTTGCACCTCAAGCTGGCCGCCAACGCTGACTTCAATGGCTTGCGAGCCTTCGATTGCCATGCCGGCGTGGCCGGCAACCAGTAGCAACGCTCCGAGAATTACCGCTTTAGAAGGCCCCAGGTATCGATCGGCGACCACGCCTCCTATGACAGGTGTTATATACACTAAAGAAATATAGGCGCCGTAAATCCCGGCTGCCGTCCCGTCTGTGAACAGGAAGTGCTGGGTCAGGTAAAATATAAGCAAGGCGCGCATGCCGTAATAACTGAAGCGCTCCCACATCTCGGTAAGAAAACAAATCACCAGCCCGGTAGGGTGTCCAAGAAATTCGCCGCTGCCGCTGTGACTGAGGGTGGTGTCTGTCATAATTAATTAAACTCGGGTGCCGGCCGCAATACGCGTATTTGCTGACCTGGGTATATCAGGTCAGTCGGGGTAATGCTGTTCCACAGTAACAAATCTTCTAATTTGGTATCGAAGCGTGCCGCTATCTTGGCCATCGAGTCGCCCGACCTCACCAGATAGGTTTCCGTATTGGAAGACAGAAGTTTGTCCATGGAGCCGTCTGTGTCGGCGTTGGCGAAGCCTAAATCCAGAACCTGGCCAAGACTCAATATTGAATTCAAATCTATTTGATTCCAGCTGGCAATTTCCCTGGATTTTAAGTCGTAGCGTCTGGCGATGCTCCAGAGGTTGTCACCGCGGCGTACTTTGTGGCTAGCGGGCACGGTTACTGGCAGGCGCCTGGAGGCTGCAGGCGTCGGCAGGCTGACGGCAGAGAAAGTGTCGGTGGCGCTGCTATTGCGCGGAATCAAAAGAGATCTACCGGCAATAATCTGGCTGCCTCGGATTTGGTTTACAGTCTGCAACACGTCGACTCGCGTTCCAAGTTTGCGAGCAATGCCGCCCAGGGTGTCGCCAGCCTCAATTTGGTAACGGTCCCAGGTTACCAGTTGCCTTCTGTCCAGGCTCGCCAGTCCAGCCCGCAGTGCTGCCGCATTTTTTGCAGGCAAGAGCAGAGATTGAGGATGGTCCGGATGGGTAGCCCATTGTAAATAGCCAGGGTTCAACGCCCGTAGTTCAGCATAGTCAATTTGTGCCAGTTTGGCAGCCTGGGCTATATCGATCTGCGCATCGATATTAACCGGCAACAGCGCCGGGGCATTCGCGATTGCGGGCAGTTCAATGCCGAAAGTCTTGTTAGCAGAAATCAACTTGGCCAGGGCAAGGATTTTGGCGACGTGAGAATGGGTCTCACGGGCCAGGGGCAGACTCCAAAAATCTACAGTAGCGGCCGACTGTCCGCTTCTGCGTAGTGCTCTGCGTAAATTACCATCGCCGGTGTTATAGGCAGCAAGTGCTAGCATCCAGTTGTTATCGAATTGGGTATAAAGAAGCTCTAAATAATCCAATGCAGCGATGGTGGCGGCCTGGGGTTCTCTCCTGGCGTCGTACCACCAATCCTGCTGCAGGCCAAAGCTCCTGCCAGTTGCACCGACAAACTGCCAGAGTCCAACTGCGTGCTGCCTGGAATAGGCGTTTGGATTAAAGGTGCTCTCTACGATAGGTACCAGCGCCAGTTCCTGAGGCAGTTGCCGGCGATCAATCTCCTCGACTATCCAGTAGAGAAACGGCGCTGCCCGCTCGGTGACGAGATCAAAATAGCGTTGATTGCCAGTATAAGCTTGTAGACGTGATGTGACCGCGTCCTGATCCTCAAGCTCGGTGAGTCTGAACCCGGCTCGCATACGCGCCCAGAGGTCGGTGTAGGTTTTTGTGTTGCTTGGCGTTGCTGTGGGGCTTGGGTCAGGTATCTCGGTGATTCTGGCTGTTACTACCGGGGCTGCAGCCGTTTGACCGGCATCGCTAACGCTTTCGTTGGTCGTCTGGCAGGCTGCCAGAGCACCAATGCAAACGAGCAGGCACAGGATTCGTAGGTGAAGGCGCGAAAGCAGTTTATGCATAGAATACAGCGAAGGTCTTAGCAACCGTCTTTCCAGCCTCTTAAGTGTCGCAACGGCCCCGACTTCGCCGTAAAATCGACATAATATAGTGACTACCCTCGAATTCAAGTGAAAAGTAGTTTTTACAGCCAAGGTGTATTGCTGCGGTAAAAATGCTTAAATTCCTTGATAGGCCAGTTGGCAGCAATTTTAGTACATTGAGAGTAGAGTAAATTGACAGGTTTCTTGATATGAACTTACTGTCCAAGCATGAGACTCGCCGGCGACTGTTGCGAGGATTGCCAGAATCAGACGTGTTAAGCGGACTAATCGGCCAGTGGTTCCAGTCGCCACAGGGGGTCGAGGTATTGCGGGCCGAGCAGGCGATTGTGACGCCAATCATCAGTAGGCTATTCGGCTATCACATCCTTCAGGTTGGTTGCAGCGAGGAATTTTCCCTAATTGAAGAGAGCCCCGTTGGGCACAAGATTATATTTGCCCCGGTGCATAGGCCCGGTTGCAGGCAAGCGGTGGCTAACAACGAAGAATTACCCCTGGCTACAGACAGTATAGATGTCGTGGTTTTGCACCATGCACTCGATTTTACCTATGACAGTCATCACCTGTTAAGAGAAGCGACTCGAGTGCTGCGCCCTGGCGGTCCGATGCTCATTGTCGGCTTCAATCCGGTAAGTCATTGGGGCGTCTGGAAGCTGTTTAAACGTAAGATTCATATGCCGTGGCGAGGACGCTTCATTTCCCGAAGGCGTATCAGTGATTGGCTGCAACTACTGGATTTACACGTCGATTCCGTAGCTTACGGCGTGCACTTCATGCCCCTGAAATATTCGCGTTTGCTCAGGTACGCGGGCAGAATTGAGAGATTTGGAGCCAGGCTCAAGAGCCCTTTCGGAGGGGCTTATTTCATTCTGTGTGTTAAACAAGTTATTCCTGTGACACCGATGTTGCCGAGGTGGCGACCTCTGCGCAGTCGGGCAACGGTAATACCGGCAGCAGAAAATATCCGTGCGAAAATTCATTAACTCGGGCACCTCTGAATAATGATCAAATTCACAGCGATGCTGCTTCCAGGTAGCGAGAAGCAGGCATGCAACAAGTAGTTGAAATGTTTACCGACGGAGCTTGCCGTGGCAATCCCGGTAAAGGTGGTTGGGGGGTCTTGCTGCGGTATGGGCAGGTAGAGAAATCGTTGTTTGGCGGTGAACCGATGACGACGAACAACCGTATGGAGCTTACTGCGGCGATCAAAGGCCTGGAAGCTCTCAGCAAATCCTGTGCCGTGAGTATCACCACCGACTCCAAGTATGTTTTAACCGGTATCACCGAGTGGGTGACTAGCTGGAAAAAGAAAGGCTGGAAAACCGCAAGCAAGAAGCCAGTTCTCAACCTGGAATTGTGGAAGCGGCTTGACGAACTTGCCGAGTTACACCAAATTGAATGGCATTGGGTGAAGGGGCACAGCGGGCATACCGAAAATGAAATTGCTGATGAACTCGCCAACCGGGGCATCGACGAAATGGAAGTTTGAGGCTTCCGATCAGGGATCAGCGGCTCGGTTTACATGAATTTCTACAGGTTAAGAGAATGCGGCAAATAGTTTTAGACACAGAAACAACGGGTTTAGATCCACAGCAGGGCCACCGCATCATCGAGATTGGCTGCGTAGAAATTGAGAATCGAAAGCTTACCGGTAATCGCTACCAGTGCTATCTCAATCCGCAGAGGGATATAGACAGTGCCGCCTTCGAAGTTCATGGCATTAGCAATGAATTTCTGGTGGATAAGCCGCTGTTTGCCCAGGTGCGAGATGATTTTGTGGAATTCGTCAGGGGCGCTGAATTGGTGATTCACAATGCGCCATTTGATATTGGCTTTCTGAACAGCGAACTGGGCTTGTTGAATTCTGATAGTAAATCGATGGAAGACATCTGTAGTGTACTGGATACCCTGGTACTGGCGCGAACAAAGCATCCGGGCCAACGCAACAGCCTGGATGCGCTCTGTAAGCGATACCAGGTAGATAACTCACAAAGAGAGCTTCACGGTGCGCTATTAGACGCTGAGATACTGGCCGACGTCTATCTGGCGATGACCAGCGGTCAATCCAGCCTTTTGCTGCAGGATGAGGACGCGGAAGTAATGCAGAGCCACAAGGCCAGCAGAAAGTTGGATCTGCAGCGGCCTCCGCTGCCTGTAATTCTGGCGCAAGCGGCAGAGTTGCAAGCACATCAGAAGCGCCTGCTGGAAATCGGAAAAAGCAGCGAGCAGGGCTGCCTGTGGCTCGATCTGGATGCTGATGTCGAGGACAGTGGCGTGGCCAAGTCCGGTTCAGGCAGGGTATGAAATCTGAGCGGTTTATCTTGAATAGGCCACGCATAAGCTATAATATCTAGCGCTTTTCGGAAAATCAGTTTCACAAAAAACTTAATAAATACAGTGAACTGACGTAAAGAAGAATTACAACCATTTAGTCGTAGTTTTGGCGGATATTGCCGCAGAAACAGACAGAAAATAAGATAAGGAATTAAACCTATGGAAGAGCTTATCTGGACCAACGAAATGCTGGTATGGCGCATTGGCGGTATTGGGCATCATGGTTGTCGGATTCGTCATGCACAACCGCCTGGGTTGGGAGCCGTGGTTCGTGACGGCGATAGGCTTGACCGCGTTGGTGTTCATCGGTAAAGACATCGATATGGAAGAGGCATTCGCCCATACGGAATTGGCCCTGCTGATGTTTTTCATCTCCCTGTTTATCATCGTCGGTGGTGTCGAACACAGTCAGTTTCTCGAATTCCTTGGCACCTTTATCGTGCCGTATGTTCAGAGTGATCTGCTGATGGCGACGATAATGTTGATGTGGATTTCTGCGGTACTGTCGGCGGCCATCGACAATATTCCATTCACTGCAGCGATGATTCCAATCATCCTGGGGATGGAGGCGCAGGGAATTAATGTGACGCCACTGTGGTGGGGACTGGCAGCAGGCGTGGGCATGGGGGGGGGAACGGCACTCACCTGGGTTCTACCGCGAATGTATTTATCGTTACTATCACTGAAAAAATGGCCAAAGATGCTGGTGATCCAAGCCTGGCGATTACTCCTGGGCTGTGGTTCAGAAAGGGCTTGCCGGTTATGCTTATAACTCTGACGTCCTGTACCGTCATCATGTATTTCTTCTTCGACTTCTTCGCGGGAGCTCAAATTTAAATTGCTGCTGCGCGTCGCGCCAATTGGCGCGATGCATCAGCACATCGGTTTCAATGGGCCGCTCCTACTGTCTGATGTTTTATTGTGCTCTGGTCGTCAGGCGCAGTGTTTCTGGTAGGCCAGGTTGGCGCTATGGTTCAACGCAGCTATTTCCCAACTATTGATCAATTGCTCGAGACGGATCGTTTCGTCCTGCTGTATGACAATCAGATCGTGGTACGGGACAATGAATTCCTTTGGGATAGTTCAGAGCTACATGCCATCTTCTCCATTGGGGCGGAATTTTTCGTGCTTGACGAACTGTTTGAAGCGGGGGTTGCGACTACCTTTATCGCGGTGCTGGCAAGGGAAAATCCAGCCGAGATATTACGGGCTGAAAACCGCTCTTTACGCAGCTTGTTGTTTGAATATGACGAGTCCGCGCTAAACCTGGCGGGCAAGGCCAGCCAGATTCTGGATTGGTATAACACCCACAAGTACTGCGGCGCCTGTGGCGCTCCTACAATTCAGCACGAAACCCAAAGAGCAGTTAATTGCAGTGCCTGCGGCAGACAATATTTCCCACGTATCAATCCCTGCGCAATAATGCTGGTGGTGAACGGGGATCAAATATTGCTAGCCCGCAGCGCCAGGTTCAAGACCGACTTTTTTAGCTGTCTTGCAGGCTTTATCGAAGTAGGTGAAACTCCCGAGCAGACCGTAGTGCGCGAAGTCAGGGAAGAGGTGGGTCTGGAGGTGCATAATGTCCGCTACATCAAGAGTCAGTCCTGGCCCTTTCCGTCACAGTTAATGCTAGGTTTTATTGCCGAGTATAAAACCGGTAAAATAGTAGTGGAGCCAGAGGAGATCGAAGAGGCTCACTGGTACAATGTGAGTTCGCTGCCAAAGGTGCCATCACCGGCCATTAGTGTGGCAGGGGAACTGATCCAACATTATGTAAAAGAGCAGTCAATATTAGAATGAATAATTGTCGCAGTGCTAGCCGAAGATCATTTGGCAAATTACAGGAGCAAGATTCTTGGAATATTTAATCCAGTACGGAATGTTTTTCGCCAAAGTGGCAACGATAGTTGTGGCTATAATCATTGTGCTAGGTGCGATTGTAGCCAGCGGCAGTCGGCAGAAAAAAACTGGCAAAAAAGGCACTATAAAAGTCACCTCTCTTAATGAACATTTCGACGAAATTCGAGAAACCCTACGAGATTCTATCCTCGATAAAGATCAGCTAAAGAGAATTGATAAAGAGGAAAAGAAAGCAGAAAAACTAGAGCTGAAGCAGACGAAAGCAAATGAAAAGAAAAAACAAAAAGATGACAAAACCGAGGAGATAGATTCGAACCCGGACGCGAATAGGAAAAAACGCAGCTATGTGTTGAATTTCACCGGTGACATTGCAGCAGAAGCGGTTACATCGTTGCGCGAAGAAATCACAGCAGTTCTTACACTCGCCGAACAATTAGACGAGGTTATACTCAGGCTTGAGAGCCCGGGGGGTATGGTGCATGCCTATGGCCTGGCCTCATCACAGTTGTTGAGAATTAAGAACGCAGGTATTCCTCTGACCATTTGTGTCGATAAGGTCGCTGCGAGTGGCGGCTATATGATGGCGTGTTTGGCCGATAGGTTGGTGTCGGCGCCCTTTGCCATAATTGGATCAATTGGGGTGTTGGTGCAATTGCCTAATTTTCACCGCATCTTAAAAAAGAATGATATTGATTTTGAAATTATCAGTGCGGGAGAATTCAAACGCACACTAACCACCTTTGGTGAAATAACCAAGAAGGGTAAAGCCAAGGTGCAGGAAGATGTCGAGACGATACACGGAATTTTTAAGAACTGGGTAAAAGACCATCGCCCCAGCGTAGATATAGACAAAATCTCGACAGGAGAGACCTGGGTAGGTATGCAGGCGAAGGAACGTTACATGGTGGATGAAATTAAAACCAGCGATGAATGCATTCTGGCTGCCTGTGAAACTGCAGATGTGTTCGAGGTGGAATTCGAGATTAAAAAAACTATTCAGGACAAATTGAGTTCTGCCTTGCCAGGAGTAATTGAGAAGGTGCTGCTGAATTTGACCAGTAAATCAAAAATTGATGAATACCAGTAAATCATCTATCTAATAAAATACACAGGCGGGTTAGTTCTTTGCAAAAATTTACAGCGTTGCTAGTCGAAGAAACCGAAGAAAAGAGGTTCCAGTCATCAATTACAGAGCGCGAACTCGCCGATTTGCCCGCGGGTGAAGTGCTTGTCAACGTGCAGTATTCGTCTCTGAATTACAAGGATGCCTTGTCTGCGAGTGGTAATAAAGCAGTAACCCGGTCATATCCTCACACACCGGGTGTCGATGCGGCGGGCGTGGTATTGGAAAGTAGCAATCCCGACTTTGTCGAAGGCGACAAAGTAATTGTTACCGGTTATGACCTCGGCATGAATACTTCTGGTGGATTTGGCCAACGTATCAGGGTGCCAGCGAACTGGGTAATCAAGTGTCCTGAGGGTCTAAGCCTAAAAGATGCAATGATACTGGGAACTGCTGGTTTCACTGCAGCACTTTGTATCGAAAAATTATTAACGAATGGCGTGACGCCAGATAAAGGCACGGTTCTGGTTACCGGCGCTACTGGTGGTGTGGGTATAGTAGCGGTATCTCTATTGCATAAGCTTGGATTTAAGGTCGCTGCCAGCACTGGGAAATCTGCGTCCCATAATTTACTCAGGCAGGTCGGCGCGGACGAAATAATTGACAGAAACAGCTTGAGCGACGCGAATTCAAGGCCGCTATTGAAAGAGCAGTGGGCTGGGGCGATCGATGTGGCTGGTGGCGACACCCTCAGCAATGTCATTAAATCAGTCTGCTATGGCGGCAGTGTTGCCTGCTGCGGCCTGGTACAGTCAGCAGCATTGCAAGGGACGGTATTGCCTTTTATTCTGCGGGGGGTGAACTTGCTAGGTGTCGATTCCGTGCAATTGCCATTGCAAGTCAAAGCGGATATCTGGAATAAGCTGGCCGGTCCATGGAGACTCGATGATCTAAATGCACTCTGCAATGAAATTGATTTTTCAGAATTAGAGTCCAGCTTGCGCAAGGTATTGAATGGCGAAGCAGTAGGGCGCTATGTTCTCAATCTGTCGAAGCTGTCCTAGTCTGTTTCAATCTCGCCGTAGCTTTGGATTGCTGGCGATGGGCGTTGGACAATACATCACGACAATATACGACGAGGCCAGGAAGGTCATAATGGCCGCCGCCTGAATAACCAGAGAAGCCGATTCTCCAATCATCCCCGATTGGGTTGCGACAAATGCGATCAACAGCGAAAACTCACTGATCTGCCCCAGTCTTAAGCCAGCATCCCAGGCCAATATATTTCTTTCGCTAAAGCGTCTTAACAGAAAGTGAAAGACAACCGGTTTGACACTAAGCGCTAGCGCGGCTAACAACAGTGCAGGAGCGATAATCTGGCCCAATAAGGAAGTATTAAACTGTGCACCGAGTGAGAAGAAAAAGAGAATCAGGAAAAAATCTCGCAGTGGCTTCAGGTTGAAAGCGATAAAGAGAGAGATGGGACTGGTGGCAAGCGATACGCCAGCGATGAATGCACCGATCTCGGCCGATAGCCCCATGGCGGAGGCTATTGCTGCTAAACCTAGGCACCAACCGATCGCCAGCAGGAAGATGTATTCTTTGAAGTGA
>Ga0114999_10002785_pt1 | contig 22510 bp, 18 predicted proteins | sample ArcticOcean_MG_C_3_FD_89820 | JGI IMG/M metagenome (GOLD analysis project Ga0114999, IMG submission 89820) | Marine microbial communities from western Arctic Ocean - ArcticOcean_MG_CB8_126 | ecosystem: Environmental > Aquatic > Marine > Oceanic | place: Arctic Ocean: Canada Basin | collected...
AATCGACCTACGACCGGGCCCGGCAACTCAAACGCGATTCGCCCTACCTAGCAATTGGCCTTGCTCGTTTAAGCCTGATGCAGGGCGACGTGAATGGCGCAAAGCAGTACCTCGAAAAGGTCCGAGACACCGCGCCACGCAATGCCGAGGCACACACGCTCCTGGCACAGGTCTATATCCGCACCGGGGAGCCGATAGCCGCGGAGCAGTCGGCGCTGTTGGCAAAGGCGCACAAGTTTCGCGCCCAGCCAGCAAGCGAAGTCATTGAGGATATGTCAAAGCTTGCCATCAATAGCGACGCATACGAGGCCCGCGCCAATCGCTTACTGCGCCAAGGTGACCTTGACGGGGCCACCACGGCTTATCGGCGCGTGCTGACACTAGGGCCACGCCGTGCTCGCGATCTATCCAACTTAGCCGCCGCATTAGCCGAACTGGGTAACGCGGTAGAAGCGGCGCCACTATTCGATGAAGCGCTTAAACTTGCGCCAGACGATGCGCTTATTCTCACCCAAGCAGGGCACGCTGAGTCGCAGCGTGGCGCACTGGAGGTGGCCCAGACCTTATTCGACCGCGCCATGCACAAAAACCCGGAGTCGGCCCGCACGCACTTAGAGCTTGCAAGGTTAAGCCAACAAAAAGGCAATCCCACGGAAGCGATTGACTATTACGAGCACGCACTAACGCTCGATCCGAGCCTGTATAACGCCTACCTGGAACTTGGCCAAGCCCACGCGAAAAGGGGCAACCTCGACAAGGCTCAGGAGGCATGGCAAATGCTGCTCACCATCGAGCCGGATCATTCAGCCGCGTGGCGTAGCCGCGGCTTCGCCTACGCCTATGCCGGCAACTATACGTTGGCAACCCCTGCACTCATGAACGCGTATCGTATCGATCCGACCCACACCCAGGCATCATTGATCCTGGCGTTGCTGCTCTCGACGTCTCATGATGCCAGCACGCAAGAGCGCGAACTTGCGCTGTCGATCACAACCCGCGCCTATCGAGTCCAGCCACGAGATCCATTGCGCACTACGCTCCTAGCAACAGCATTCGCAGCCAACGGCGAATTCGACAAGGCCACAGAATTCGGCCAGCGGGCCCTCGATAGAGCGGGTGCAATGCCTACGTTAACCGAGGCGATCAGTGGCCATCTGAAGCGATACCAGCAACGACAGTCTGCCGCACTACCTGACGACGGATGCGAGTCCAAGATTGGACACACACCCGTACTGGTTTGCAGTCTGATTGAGCCCCGCTAAACTGCCACGCACATCATCATGTCTACACCCCATCACCACTCCATCCAGATCGATGCCGCCATCATCGGTGGCGGTATTGCCGGTCTGTGGCTACTCAATCTGCTGACGAAAAGAGGCTACAACGTTGTGCTCCTCGAGCGCGACGCGCTGGGTTGCGACCAAACCCTCGCCTCGCAAGGCATGATTCATGGCGGGATGAAGTATGCCTTGGCTGGGGCCTTAAGTGGCGCATCCGAAGCGATCGCCGACATGCCTGCCCGGTGGCGCCGGTGTATCGCGGGCGCTGACGACGTTGACCTGACCGGCGTGCGGCTGTTGTCCGATGTCTATTACATGTTCGCGGCAAGCTTAGCGGGCAAATTTGCCTCGTTGGCGGGCGCGCGCGCATTGCGCGGCCGCATCGATAAACTGGACAGCCAACACTGGCCGGAGGCATTCAGCGGGTTTTCGGGAACCGTCTACCAATTAAACGACTTCGTCGTCGACACCGGCAGCTTGCTAGGCTGCTTGATAGCTGGCCATGAACACCGGGCGTTCTCCATGCACGCCGACAGCGAGCGCATTTCGAGCAGCGACGAACGCTATGTGGTGCACTTGGATGATGTCGACCTGCACGCCGCGCATTTGATCAGTTGCGCCGGCAACGGCGCCTCCCAACTCCTCGAGAGTCTCAACGTACCCAACGTCGAGGTTCAGCAACGTCCTTTGAAACAGGTTATCGCCTATCCGCAACATAATATCAGGCTATTCGGCCATTGCTTAACCAACCTCTCAACGAGCGAGCCCAGACTGACGATCACCACCCATGAACAGGATGGCCTAATTGTTTGGTACATGGGCGGGCAACTTGCGAGCAGCGGAGTGAACCAAGACGATGCCGTGCAAATCGCCAACGCGCGGGCAGACCTGGAACGCTATGTAGGTTGGCTCGACTGGAGCGAAACGGAGTTTGCCGTCAAATGGGTAAATCGAGCCGAGCCAATGCAAATGAGCGGCCTAAAACCCGACGAAGCCTTTGTGCAACGCGAGGGTAACTTCATTCAATGCTTTCCAACCAAGCTGACTTTGGCACCTGATATGGGTGACAAGCTACTCAACGCAATCGGCCCGCCCGCCTACAACGACGAGTTGCGAAGCACGCACCCACGAGCCCACATAGGGCATCCGCCTTGGAGCTAACTCAACATCCACTGGGCGCTACTGGGATGCAAGTTGCACCGCTCGCATTGGGAACCGTCAATCTCGGTCGCAACGCTGGGCTCAAATACCCGCGACCTGCGCCCATCCCGACGGATGGTGAAGCGAGGACATTGTTGCAATGCGCACATAAATTAGGCATCAACTTGCTCGATACCGCACCCGCGTACGGCAATAGCGAATCTCGCTTGGGGGAATTGTTGAGGGCCGATCGCGGGCACTGGTTGATCTGTACCAAGGTCGGCGAGGAGTTCGACGGCAAGGCTTCGCGCTTTGATTTCACGCCCGAAGCGGTTGCGCACAGCGTGACGCGATCACTCGCCCGCCTGCAAATGGATGTCCTGGATATCGTATTGATTCATTCGGATGGCGCAGACGAGACCATCTTGGACGAGCTCGGCACGCTAGACGCACTCAAGGATCTCAAGCAAAAAGGGCTAATTCGCGCAGTCGGTATCTCCCACAAGAGTAGCGCCGGCGCACTGAGAGCACTCGATCGGAACGTAGACGTCATCATGGCGACGTTGAATCGGTCCTACGTTGACGAAGCCAACCTCATCGGGCAGGCGGCGCGTCAAGGCTGCGGCGTATTGATCAAGAAAGCGATGGACAGTGGGCATGGCGGCAGCGAGGACCTGCAATTCGTGGCCCAACAACCAGGTGTTCACAGCATTGTGGTTGGCACGACGAACCCAGTCCATCTGACGGAGAATGCGGACACGGTGGCTACGGCTTTTACAAGCGCCTAACCGCAGGCACAAGCCGATTGCTCAGCAAGCACCGCCGTATAGGAATCAGCTCGTACGAATCCGGTCGACGATGTTTGTGGTGGAGACATCCTCGACCAACGATAGGACCTCGACATTGCCGCCATATCCGCGGACGAAGTCCGCGCCAACGACTTCATCCGAGCCATAGTCACCACCCTTCACCAGGATGTCCGGCTGCAACAGTTCCAGCACCGCAAGCGGCGTGTCCTCGGCAAAACTCGTGACCCAGTCAACGCAGGCAAGCCCAACGAGCACTCGCGCACGGCCTTCGACCGACACAATCGGCCGGCCTTCGCCTTTCAGCCGGGTGACTGAAGCATTGTCGTTGATCGCGATGACAAGCCGATCGCCGAGTGCAGCGGCTTCCTCGAGATAAGTCACATGACCTGCATGCAGAATGTCAAAACAGCCATTGGTGAACACGATCGTCTCCCCAGCCGCTTTGGCGTGCGCCACCGCATCGCTCAGCTCATCGCGTGTGAGCAAGCCGCGGTCCGTTCTACCACTCTGCAGAACCTGGCGTAACTCCGGGCCGGTGACGGCAGTTGTGCCCAATTTGGACACGACGATGCTGGCAGCAATATTAGCGATACGTGCGCAATCGAGGGCCGCAAGCCCTGCCGCCAACGCGACACCCAGCGCTGCGGCCGCCGTATCACCGGCGCCGGTGACATCGAACACATCAACAGGGCGCGCCGGCAAATGCCGTGATTCATTGGCCGAAACCACTTCCATGCCATCGCCGCCCCGGGTTACCACCAAGTGCTCGATCGGAAGCTGCGCACACAAGTTCTGCGCGGTCGCCGAATAGTCTGCCGTCGCCAATGGGCCGGCCGCGTGGAGAAATTCTTTCTCATTCGGTTTGACGATTGTCGCGCGAGCAAACTCTGCCAATGGCTTGAGTTTCGGATCAACGACAACCGGCACGTCGCTTGCGCGCGCTGCGTGAATAATTGCTTGCGGCTCGGCAATGACCCCTTTGTCATAGTCTTCAATGACGCATACGTCGGTGCTTTGGAGGTATTTTTCGACCTTGTTCAATATCGAGGCGTTGCGTTCACTGGCACCGTCATCCGGCAGCGGATCTTCGAAATCGGCGCGGATCAGCTGTTGTTTTTGCGCGATTACCCGCAGCTTAACAACCGTTGGCCAGGCGTCGACCGTTACGAAATCACATACGACACCCGCCGCCTCCAGGGTCATGCGCAAATCGTTTGCTGCGGTATCGTTTCCGACGACGCTGACAAGCGTGCACTTCGCGCCGAGGCTAACAACATTGAGGGCAACGTTTGCTGCGCCGCCAGGTCGTTGCTCTTCGCTCGCAACCCGGACTACCGGAACCGGCGCCTCGGGTGATACACGATCGGCATCGCCCAACCAATAACGATCCAGCATCACGTCACCGACCACCAGGACGTGCAAGTTTGTTAGCGAGGGCAGTTCAAGTGGCGGGTCGCTCACGCAAATCTCATTGGCAGCAAACCAATCCGAAGAAGGAAGGGTCAGTCTAGCAAAATGCAAAGGCGGCAGCGTAAAAAGAGTCGCCCCAGAATCGGCCGCAACGGCGGTCGTGCGCGCTGCATTAACGGCTGCTATGATCCGCGCGCGATGGCGAAGCGCAAGCCCATTCGAAAAATCTACTCACCGATGGTTTGGCCAACATGGTTGATCGTGGGGTGTGCTTGGCTCGTGGCGCGACTACCGCTGGGCGCCATATTTGCGTTGGGTTTGGGCCTCGGGAAGCTATTCTATCGATTTGGCGGCTCGCGGAGTCGAATAACCGAAATCAACATCGAACGCTGCTTCGGTGAACTCTCGGTAAGCGCACGAGAAGAACTTGTGCGTAGCAACCTAATTCAGGTCGCGACGGGTATTTTGGAAATGACCATTCCTTGGCTTAATCCGGGTCGCGATCTGTCCGACCGTTTTGACGTGCACGGTGTCGAACACTTGCAGAAGGCATGCGCACAAGGCCGGGGCGTCGTCTTGGTCGGCGCACACTTTGCCGCGATGGATATCATCTTGCAGCCCCTTAGCAAGGCCGGTCCCATCGATCTAATGTACCGCTTCAACAAAAATCCGGTGTGGGAATGGCTGCAAGTCAGGGGGCGCCGGCATTTTTTTTCAGGGGTCATCGAGCGCGAAGACACGCGCCAAATACTCAAACGCCTTAAACAAGGTCGTGCGATCTGGTACGCCGCCGACCAGGACTACGGGCGCAAGCACTCAGTACTCGTGCCCTTCTTCGGCATCGAAGCGGCGACGATTGTCGCGACGTCGCGGTTCGCGAAACTCAACGGCTCACCCGTGGTGTTTCTGCGACAAACGCGAGACATAAAAGCGCGACGCTGGTCGCTAAACTTCCGCCCCGCGCCGGACGGGTTCCCTACCGGCGATGATGTTACCGACGCTACCCTCATGAACACGCTCATTGAGAGCGAGATCAGACTCCACCCGGATCAATACCTGTGGCTGCACAGACGATTCAAGACTCGGCCTGAGGGTGATGCTCCGTTCTACGACTGAAGAGGGGTCGCAAAACACCCTCTTCAGCGCTTTTTCTTCGCGCCTCTGCTGCGCTCCGCTCTCGCTTGATCTATAGCGACCTGAAAGCGCGACGAGTCACTAGCAAATCATCTAGCCGGCGCGCCGGCGCGCTGAGCGAAAACTCCTTCGAGATTCGCTGCCGCCCTGCGTCCAGTAACGCCGCCCGGTCGCAGCGTTGCACGGCTTTAAGGGCAGTCACGTAATCATCGACGGAATCTGTCTGCGCATAAAACCCCAGATCCTCGAGTACATATTTTGGTCCCGGAATGCTTGCTGTCACTACCGGCACCCCGGCCGCCAACGCTTCCAATGCAACCATGCCGAATGCTTCGTCTTCGGTGGCGGTCATTAGCAAGACGTCGAATGCGGCGAACAGGTATCTGGCATCGTCAACCCGGCCCAGCAAGTGCACCTCGGGGTCGTCGGCTTGCAACTCACCATCGCCGATAAACACAAGCCTTGAATCTGCGTTCGTATTGCGAAATTGGCGGTAGGCTGCCAACGCGAGCTCTGGTCGCTTTTTATAGTGCAGCCGTCCAACCACGCCAATCGTGAACGGTCCTGGATCCAACCCCAGTCCTGCCAACGCAGCCTCGCGCGTCTGCAAACGATCCGCCCACGACGATAGATCGAGTCCGTTTGGGAGCGTGTGGGTTTGTGGAACCGATCGGGCAAGTTCATCGGTCACAGCGGGGCTCACCCCCGCAAATGCGATTTCGCGAGCGTATACCTTACGGCTCGCTCTACGCTGCCAGCGACGCAACATGCCAAATTCGTGCGCGACGGCCACACACTTCTTGTTGTCAAGATTCGACAGGGCGGCTGCCCAATAGGCTCGATAGCGATGGCAGAGCACAAGATCCCATTCAGCCTCAAGCTGTGCATCGATTTGACGGGCAATGGCACGAGTGTCTTTTAGCTCGGAAGTGTGCAGATAGGTTGAGTCCGGTTCAGGTTCGTTCGTGGGCGACGTCAAGAACACCGTCGTAAGCTCCGCATCGATGCTGGACGCAGCATTGCGATAAAAGCGGCAGACTTCCGCGAAAGGCATACCGTCGTTCGGGCACAACTGCAGAATCCGCGACGGCACGCTTAACCTACTTGTATCCCGCGGTCGGCCAGCGCCTGGCTCCAGCGGGAAACCATTCCCGGGGCGTGCTCCCAGTTACGCAGGAAACGTTTGATGTCACTCGTATTGTCGCCGCTTTGAAGCGAATCAAAATCAATGAGCGCGACCTCGTTTTCGTGGACGACGAAGTTGTTCGCTTTAAGGTCACCATGCTTTAGTCCAGCCGCTTCCAAGTGTTGCAGAATTGCGGCGGTTTGGGGTGCAAGCGTATCGAAGAGTGCCGGCTCAGTTGCGAGCAACTGGTCCAAACTTCGCGCACCGCAATCTGGCATAACCAGGTAACCAGCACCCACAAACCACCCAAACCTGTCTTCGATCAGGGCAACCGGTTGCGCGGTGGGCACACCCAAGAAAGTGAGTAAATGCCCGTTCAACCACGCGGTTTTGGCGCGCCGCTTGAACCAACGTCGGACTCTATGTGCGAGGCTTTTAACATTGTAACGTTTGACGATGTACGCTCGGTCATCAATCGTCATCCGCACCACCAATGCACTCTTGCTCACTTTGATTAGCGTGCCGTCACCGAATACAGTTTCTGGGAACAAGCACAGCCTCTGCATTTCTTTTTGACTCCACAGCGCTCTGTCGCAGAGTACATTTCTGCGGAACGTCTTCACGTGGCGAAAGGCCGTGCATTCGCGTCGGGTTTTTTTCAAGTAGCGACTAATGCGTTTGACTCTTTGTTTCTTGACGATTTGTTTGAATTGCTCCACCGAGCCCGTGCGCGTGACGTACTCACCACGCGCCGTCGCGTAACGCTGCCACAGTGCGAGTATCTCGGTGTCGAATATTGGTCGTCTTTGCGCAAGCAGCATACCGAGGTTAGCAAATTGCACACGTAACAATTGGGCGCGGCGAATACCGTCCGCATCGACCGCAAATATCCCATCGTGGCTACGCACGAAGTTGCCTAGGTGGGGATCGGTTTGCACAAGATCTGCTTCGTGCATTTTGGCAACCAGATTAACTACCTCGCCGATGGCACAGGAATCATCGTCGACGACATCGCTTGCCTCAACGAGTTCGGCAAAAAACAACACATAGCCACCCCTGCCCACGGTCGACCCTTGGAACAAAACTGCGGGGCTCGCCACGCCAGATTTTGCTAACAGCTGGGCGCCGGCGATCTCGCGCCGCCAATAGCGCCGCGCCTGCGGGCCAACAAACACTTTGACAAAATAAGTCAGGCCGAAAAATTCGGCGATGCCGCTAATACGGCGACCCGGTAAAACCCTTGCGTCCTCTTTGAATTCAACAGGTCCGACTAGATCGGTCAAGTCCTCTTGCGCGTCGAGGACGACGTCCAGCGAAAAAGGCGGAACTAGTTCTAAGCCCACCTTTTCCAGCCCTTCGGCAGAGTACTTCATGGCGTATAACGGTTTTTAACAATGCCTTCCCGCTGGCCTTCGGCATAGAGACGATGTGCCCGCTTGAGCACGTCGAGCCAAAATTTCTCATTTGAACGAAACGACTCTTGCAGCGGCTCGCCGGTGTATGCGCGGATGAACCGAAACCAGTCGCGTTGGCTGTAGCCGAGGTCTAGGGTCGAAAAAAGCAGTGCCGCCAAATCGCGCAATAGCCAACGCCGTGGAATCTGCACAAATCGGCGAGCGCGATGTAGATCCAACACGGCAAGCTCGACCACGCCTCGTTCGAGCGCATCAGTTTGCGCTAGCAAGTGGCAAATGTAGAAGTCTCGATGGATGAAACCTGCTGTATGGAAGGCTTTGGCGAAACGTGCAACCGCATACAAGAGCCGGTGTTTGGCGAGCGGCGAGGGTGGCAACGTATCCCACTCATCCGTTACGTCCTCCAAGCTCAAATAGCCGTCGAGCTCATCACACAGCACAAACGACTTGCGTGTTGCGATGCCGCCGGAGCTCTCTGCAAACGCTGCCGGAATCGGCGCAACGATTCCTTCATCCTGCAACCCGACACAAGCCAGATACTCATTCGCGGCCCCAACAACAGGCTTCTTCAGCTGTAGCCAATTCTTGAATATTTCACGCCACCCCACCCCATAATGAAGTTTTACGAAATACATGCGGTCGCCTATCTCGACCCTCAACGTGCGCCGTCCAGGGACCGCTCGAAACACTTCACCATCGAGCGCAAACGCGGTTGCCATGAGGTCCAAGCCTTCCCACTGGGTGCGAATGTCATCACGCACGTACGTCATGAATGCACTCTTCAATGAAATCGACTGCGTGACGAGGCATGTCGTACAGCTCGTCGTGTGCGCGGCCGAACGCCACGCCGTTATCCGCCCAAAGATCGCGTTGATCTTTGTTACGTAACGCATCAAGCACGGTTCGGTTAAAGTCTTCTTGAACAAACGGTTCCGGCATCACAACGCCGGCTTGCGCGTCATCGATGTAATGCGCAAAGCCACACACGGCCGTGGCGATCACCGGCAACCCGGCGATGACTGCCTCGATTAACACCATGCCGCCGCTCTCCATATAGGCCGGGTGCAGCATAAGGTCCGCGCCTTGCAAAACGGCCGGGATGTCGTCCCGACCGGGCGCGAACGTGACGCGGTCTGCCACGCCCAATTGCTTGGCAAGACGCTCGAACTGCGAGGTATTGTCCTGGCCGATCAGCAGCAACCGTGCTGGCATCTCACGAACGACCTCGGAAAACGCGCGGAGCACACGATCGACACCTTTGGTGACGAAGCCGCTGCCGATGGTCACGAGAAACGCATCAGTTTCATCAATCTCCAGCTCTTGCCTTATGCGGTCCCGATCTTCTTGCCAATTCTCGCCTCGCTTGCGATCGGCAACCACGCCCGGCGGGAGTAAATAGAAACGACTATCGTCAGTGTCATAGTATTGCTGATATTGGCCTTTCTGGTCCTGCGCCACCAACATGATCTTGGTGCTCGCGTCCTCACTAAACACCGATTGCTCGAATCGCACTAGGCGCTTGTAGCGGCGCATGCTCCGATACAACGGAGTGCGCATTTGCTGGGCTTTGTGTTCGTAACACGAATCGGCTGCATAGTAGACGTCGAGATTCGGCAGCTTATTAAATCCGATGACTAACGCCGGGTGGCGCCAACCCAGGTCACGCTCGACGAGTTCACTAAACTGCTGATGGCGAGCATGATTGGTCACCGCATTGGTTTCAAATGTGATGATCTCAAACCCGGCCGGAACCTCGCCCTGCCAGGACAAGCAGTAAACCAAAATAGGATATCCGCGTTGCTGGCAGGCAAGCGCAATTCGCATAAAGTCGCGCTGCATTCCGCCAAAAGGGAAATAACGAAACAGAACAAATACCAGCATCGGCGCTTTCTTGAGCGCAAATTCTTCGAGGTGGTCAACCGCTGTGGTCACCATCGCGAACAACTCGTCGCGCGTAGCCGCAAGAAGCCCGTTCGCGGCCCACTGCACACGTTGACTCGATGTGATTAGGCGTAGGAATTCGTCGTTGAGGGATTCCTGAGAGAAGGGGCTGGCGAGCACAATGCCGGCTTCTTGCTCACTAAGGTAATGAGCATAACCGCAGTTTTGGGTGACCAGCGACGGCAGACCGGCCAGCATGGCCTCGACGATGACCATCCCTGCCACCTCGTCATAGGCTGGATGAATGAGCGCGTCAGCCGAGAACATGAATTTCTGCACGTCATCTCGGCCTTGGGTATAAAAAACAACCCGGTCCTTCAAACCAAGGCGAATGGCCATACGCACAAACGAATCAGACTTGCCGCGACCGATAACCAGCAACCGAGTTTTGTCCAATCGCTCCTCTGGCAGCGACTTCATCGCTAGCAGCGCGCGGTCCAAGCCTTTCTTGATGAAGCCCGAACCGACAAATAGCACCAACGTCTCGTCGTCGCCAAACCCCAATTCGCATCTAAACTCGCGACGGATGACGTCAGCGTTTGGTGGTGCTACTCGGTCTTTTTCGATGCCCGGCGGCAACGCATGGAAACGACTCGGGTCCGTTCGGTAATGGTGCCGGTAGCGCGGTTGCTCTAAGTCTGACAGCGTCAAAATTTCGGTCTGAGACGTCTTGTCGTAAACCGCTTTCTCGGCACGATAGAAGCTGCGGAATCTAGGCAACATGCGATACAACGCGTTGCGCTGGGTGCGGGCTTTTTCTATGTAGCAAGAGTCGCCGGCATAGTAGACGTCCAATCCCGTAATCTTGTTGAACCCGACGACGAGATCGAAGTCGCCATTGCGCGTGCGCTGGCCGACTACTTTGGCGAAATGTTCGTATTGAGCATGCCGGGTCATACCCACAATCGGCACGACTTCCACATCGAGGTTTTGTGGCGCCGGAGCTTCCCAGCGCAAGCAAAAAATGGTCGTGTGATGACCACGTTTGTCGCATTCGCGGACAAACTTCATCAGGTCGCGCTGGATGCCACCGTATGGAAAGTACTTGAAGATGCAAAACGCAAAACGCACTAGTCCAATGTCTCCGGGCAATGATCCTTCAGTCGACAGGCATCCGCCCAGACCCGATCGGGGTTGAGCTTGGCAAAGCAAGGCGGCGTGACCACTTGGTCCGCCCAAATTAACGCTTCGCCGCGATAGCGTGTGCAATGCTGTTCCATGCACGGCGCACACGCCAAATCAGCTTGCAGAGATGCAGCACTGACCCCACGGCAGCCAGTCAGCTTGGCATTTGTCGGCCCGTACAATCCTAGCGTAGGCACGCCCAACGCTGCACTCAAATGAGTCAACCCCGAGTCCACACCGATAACGAGCTCCGATGCCGCAAGATTGTCGACTAACTCGGCAAGCTCCGACCGGGGTATGACAACAACCTCGTGCACAGCGCTTGCAATCGCTTCGGCACGCTGCCGTTCCACGTCATTGCCCCATGTCAGCGTAGGGCACATCTTCGCATCGACAGCATGCTTGGCCAGCTCAATCCACATCGAATCCGGCCAGTGTTTGGTGTCCCACGTCGTGCCGTGCAGGAGAAACACGCGTCCGGGGTGTGTTTCGGCCCGCGTCAGTCCGGCATCCATCTCTGTACCGGGAATGTAATCCAATAACGCAGCAAATAGCTGCCGCTGACGGTCCACCGCGTGTTGGTTCCCCGGCACACGGGCACGTCGTCCGTAAGCAAGCGCGGCCAACGGCTCACGGGCACTGCCGCCAGAATATCCAGCGCGCACACTTGCACGCGCGCAACGGGTTACCACTGCGCTTTTCAGCAAGCCCTGCGAGTCAAGCACGACGTCGTAGTCGTGTTCACGCAATGTTGTGAAAAACGACTTCATTTCGGCGCGAGAAGACAGCAATGATCTGCCCCATCGACGCCAAGCGATCGGAATGACTGAATTGACGCCCGTATGCATACGCGCCACATCGGCGAACGCCTCTTCGACTACCCAATCGATGGTGTACCCGTGCTTGATCGCATCGGTCACTGCCGGTAAAGCATGGACGACATCACCCAACGACGACATTTTGACCAATAGCACCCTCATAGGTTTAACCGAGACAATACCTGTTCCGCGGCCAATTGATTGAGGCAGTTTAAATGCCCAAGCGGACACGTGCGCTGAAAACACGGCTGACAATCGAGGTTTAGTTGCACGGTCTGTGCTTTTCCCCCGAGCGGAGGTGTAAAGGTCGGTGATGTCGATCCAAAAATTCCTGTGGTCGGCAAACCAAGCGCACACGCGATGTGCATGAGCCCTGAATCGTTGCATACAACGTGATCGGCGAGCGACATCAAGTCGAGCGCGTCCAACAGCGACGTCTTGCCCGCCAAATTGGCGACGCCAGCCACCGATTGTGCGATGTTTTGGCAATCTGTCACATCGTTCGGCGAACCAAACAGCCACACGCTTTTGCCTTTTGCACGCAAAGCACGCGCCAGCTCTGCAAAGTGCGGCCATTTCTTCGCGGGGCCAAACTCCGCCCCGGGGGCAAGCGCAAACACACCATCGTCGTCCGTCCCAAGCTGCAGCGTTGCCCGCAAATGTTGAGCGTTCGATTCATCGGCACGCAAGACAGGATTGCTGTAAGGCTTGGCAGGCAAGTTTTCATCCAATAGCGCCATAAAGCGCTCGATCATGAGCGGATACCGCATTTTATCGAGTTTCATGGGCTTGGTGAGCAGGCCATAGCGGGCTTCACCGAGCCAGCCAATGCGCTTGGGCACCTTCGCAAACATCGGGACTAACGCTGACTTCCAGGAATTAGGCAGCACGTAGGCTTCGGTGTACTGATGTTCTCGCAATTCGTGACCCACACGGCGTCGCTTGCCAATGCCCAATTCGCCATGCGCGAAGTCTACCATGTGGACTTGGTCCACTTCGGCCATGCGCGTGGCCAACGGCGCCGATGCTGGTGGTGCCAACACATCGATTTTGCGGTCGCCATTAATAGCGAGGCGCTGCACTAATGTGTGCGCCATCACCATGTCACCTACCCAAGCCGGAGCGATGATAAGAGTGTTCACTGCACCGGCGTATGCCATGCAGGAAACGCAGTGCGCTTGCCGCGCACCTGATCAAAATAATTTTGTTGCAGCTCCTGAGTGATGGGGCCGCGCTTGCCATCGCCTATCTGGCGTCCATCGAGCGAGCGAATCGGCAAGACCTCGGCTGCAGTGCCAGTAAAGAATGCTTCGTCGGCAATATAAACCTCATCACGTGTGATGCGCCGTTCCACCACCTCATAACCCGCTTCATGGGCCAACTGGCACACGGTATCGCGCGTGATACCTGCAAGGCAAGATGTGAGTTCCGGGGTGTGGATGACGCGCTTCTTCAAGATGAATACGTTCTCCCCGCTGCCTTCGGAGACATAGCCTTCATTGTCTAGCAACAATGCTTCGTCGCAGCCGCTATCCAGGGCTTCGTGTAGAGCCAAAATCGAATTGGTGTAATTGCCATTTGATTTCGCCTTGCACATCGTACTGTTGACATGATGGCGTGTATAAGAGGACGTACGCACCTTGATGCCCTTCTCGCGCGAGTCAGCGTCCATATAGTCCGGCCACGGCCAAGCTGCAATGCTCACATGCACCGACAAACCTTGCGCGCGCAACCCCATTGCTTCGCTACCCAGATATGCCATTGGCCTGAGGTAGCCTTCATCCAATTCATTCGCCTTGAACACCTCACACTGAGCAGCATTGATCTCGTCACGGGTAAACGGCAACGTCAAACCCACGATATGCGCAGAGTCGAATAGGCGTTCGGTATGGTCTTCGAGCCTGAATACACAGGGACCTTGCGGCGTTGCGTAGGCACGCACACCTTCAAACACACCGAGCCCATAGTGCAGCGTATGCGTCAAGACGTGCACCTTGGCATCGCGCCAAGGCACCATCGTTCCATCCATCCAAATCCAACCTTCGCGGTCAGCAAATGTCGGCTCAGCCACTGTCCCACTCCTTTAAAGCATTGCGCTGGTCTTCGCCATGCGTCCGGTCAATCATCCGAATGATTGATCCGAATGATCGACGCAGAAAGCGACCCTGGAAAGCGCGGTATTGCACCACAATCCCATGGTGGGCGCTACGTACGTCGTGAAATTACGCAGCTAGGGCCCGAGAATAAACGGCACACATGTCCACACCACGGTACTGAGCAGAGGCAGTTGATAAAGTCTGTAGGCGCGATTTAGAACCAGGACTGCCTGAGAGCCACCGTTTCTGCAGGCCAATATCGGGGAAGCCCCTCCTGCAGGAGGACCTTGCCTCCGGCTAGCTCTCTTGTGACAGCGGGGATACGCGCACCACTTCGGCGATGGTCGTCAACCCTGCGCCCACCTTTTGCGCTCCTGAAAGGCGCAACGTGTGCATGCCTTCAACGACGCCTGCTTTGCGCAGCGCGTCGAGATCGGTATCCGCTTTGACATGGACGCCGACCTTCTCCGTCAACGGCAAGATCTCATAGATCCCCATGCGGCCAAGATAGCCCGTATCACGACACTCTAAACAGCCGCCCGGGCCGTAGACATGCGCAGGCGCTTTAACCTTGAACGGCAGCGTCAACAGCCGCCACGCTTCCAGGTCGACGTCTTCCTCAACTTTGCAGTGTGGACACAGCGTGCGCACCAAGCGTTGCGCCATGATGCCGAGCACCGTGGCGCGGATCATATAGGCAGGCACCCCGAGATCGAGCAACCGCGTGACCGCGGTTGGGGCATCATTGGTGTGCAGCGTCGAGATGACCAGATGGCCCGTCAGCGCGGCCTGGATTACCATCTCGGCGGTTTCTAGGTCGCGAATCTCACCGATCATGATGATATCCGGATCCTGCCGCAGCAGTGCGCGCACGCCGGAGGCAAACGACACCTCGATATTGGTTTGTATTTGCATTTGATTGAACGACGGCTCGACCATCTCGATGGGGTCTTCAATCGTACAAACGTTCACTTCATCGGTCGCCAGCTGCTTGAGCGTGGAGTACAACGTTGTCGTTTTACCCGACCCGGTCGGCCCGGTGACCAAGACGATGCCATTCGGCGCATGCGCCATCGTATGCCAGCGCTCATAGTCGTCGCCGCTCAACCCAAGTTCAGAGAAATTGCGCAATAGAACGTCCGGATCAAAGATCCGCATGACCATTTTCTCACCGAACGCAGTTGGCAGAGTCGACAGGCGCAGCTCGACCTCATTGCCATCCGTGGCCACGGTTTTGATGCGACCATCCTGTGGGCGACGTTTTTCGGCTACGTCCATACGCCCGAGAATCTTTATGCGGCTCGTCACGGCGGCATTCACCGCAGCCGGCAGCTCGTACACATGATGCAAGACGCCATCAATGCGAAACCGGATCAGGCCTTTCTCACGTCGTGGCTCAATGTGGATGTCACTCGCGCGCTGCTCAAACGCGTACTGCAAGAGCCAGTCCACGATTTGTACTACGTGCGAATCGTTCGCCTCGGGCGACTCCATGTGCCCCAACTCGAGCATCTGCTCGAAGTTGGTGATGGTGGACATCTCAGCGCCCGATTCAGAGGCCTTCGAGGCCGAGCGCGCAATGGTGTAAAACTCTAGCTGATACCGTGCAAGGTCGGCTGGATTGCAAACCACCCGCTTAATTCGTCGACCACGCAGCGTTTGCGCGAGCATCACCTCCCAACCGTACATATGCGGCTGGCCACTGGCGATCACAACCGAGTCGTCATGCACTTCCACGGCCAATATGTTGTGCCTTTGCGCGAACTCATAGCTCATGACTTCCGTCACCGCGTTGACATTGATCTTCAACGGGTCGATGCGCACATAGGGATGCGCGGATCGTTCGGCGAGCCACAAAGTCATGGTCTCAAGGTCCAGCGTGCGGCCTTCGGCACGCCGGTTTTCGAATTCCCTGGACGCAATGATCTCGAGCGGATGCATGCTCAATTCTTTTTTCGTGCGCCGTGCAATGAGGATGTCTTCGGCCTGGCGTTGGCTCAAATAGCCATCTTCGACAATGGCTTCAAGCAACACCGGCAAATCGAGCTGAAATTCCTTGCCCACACCAAACGTATCGCCACCAAAACCGCGCCGTGTGGTCAGACCAGCTTCGGTCTCGATTGTGCGTGCACCAGCCCCACCCAATTCAGGTGCGTAATCGGGGTCCGGGTCATCAGCGGGTAACGTAGGTTCGGGGTTGCGCTCCGACATCGCTAGCGATAAACCTTATTTGGCAATTTCGCCACGCATAAGTCCATTTATGCCAATAGGGAGCCTGCCAGTATCGCGCCAGTCGGCCAATTTGCAAGCGCCGCGGTATGCCTCTTAGACCTATGTCACATAGAAAAAACCTAAAGAATTAAATAACTTAGGTGCACATTGAACTCGCCTACGCCTACAATGTGCGGCTGTTTTCCCGCACAGATCAGAGAGTTTGCGTGCTACCTGAATTTGACGAAATGTTGACCCAGCTCGTGGCGGAACCCTCCGTAAGCTCCACCTCGCCCGAGATTGATCAAGCGAACGTGAAAGTGATCGAATGCTTGGCCAACTGGCTCGACGATTTAGGTTTCCAAACCGAGCTGAAACCATTGCCAGATGCGCCCGGCAAAGCCAATATCATCGCCAAATTTGGCGAAGGCGACGGTGGCCTGGTGCTAGCCGGCCACACCGACACCGTGCCCTTCGACGACAGCAAATGGCAAAGTGACCCATTCGACGTCAGCGATCGCGACGACCGCTATTACGGCCTTGGCACCTGTGACATGAAAGGCTTTTTCCCGGTCGCCCTGCGCGCCATCGAGACTTTCCTCGAGCGGAAGCTCACTGCACCCATCACGGTGGTCGCGACCTCCGACGAAGAGTCGTCCATGGCAGGCGGACGCTATCTGATGGAGTCGAGCGAGCGACTTGCCGATGTTGCGATCATCGGTGAACCAACTGGCTTGATGCCCGTTTATGCCCACAAAGGCATTGCCATGATGTCGATCAGGCTGCAGGGATCGTCCGGCCATTCCTCCAACCCGGATCTTGGCTGCAACGCACTCGATTCCATGTACGACGTCATGGGCGAACTCATCCGCTACCGCACTGAGCTTGCCGACGCCAATCGACACCCGGCCTTCGAGGTCAGTATTCCGACCATGAACTTAGGCTGCTTGAGCGCCGGCGATAACCCAAACCGCATCTGCGCCCACGCCGAGCTACAAATCGACTTACGCCTCTTGCCCGGCATGGACACCGACGAAGTCGTCGCAACGCTCGGCGAGCGCTTACAAAAAGTGGTCGCACATTGCGGCACGCAACTGGAGTTCTCCGCCTTCTACCCGCCCATTCCACCATTCGAAACGGACATTCAAGGCAGCCTGGTACAGACCTTAGCCATGGAATCTGGCAATGCCCCCGGTACGGTTGCGTTTGGAACGGAAGGCTTCTTCTTACAGAGTCTCGGCATGGAAACCGTCATTTTCGGACCCGGTAGCATCGACCAAGCGCATCAACCCAACGAGTACCTGGCCAAAGACCAGATCGACCCGGCGACCCACGTGTTGCGCCGCGTCATCGAAAAATACTGCGTAGCGTGATATGCAAACGAACGATTACGCCCAGTGGTTCCGCGGATCCACCCCCTACATAAGCGCTCATCGCGGTAAGACCTTCGTTGTTTTGCTCGGTGGCGGGGCCCTCGAGCACCCCAATCTAACCAACATCGTCCACGACTTGGCACTGCTGCACGTATTGGGCGTTCGTCTGGTATTGGTCCACGGCGCGCGTCAGCAACTGGACAACGTGCTGACAGATTCGTCGTTCAATAAGGACCAACGAATCACCGACCTTGACGGCATGACCACCGTCACCTCGGTCATCGGTCAAATCAAAACAAAGCTTGAAGCCCTATTCTCAACCGGTCTACCCAACACGCCGTTACACGGGGTGGACATCCCTGTCGTCTCCGGCAACTACATCACGGCCAGACCCATCGGCATCGTCGACGGCGTGGACCACCATTTCACCGGCAAGGTGCGCCGCATCGACGCTCAAAGAATCACCAATTCCCTCGATACGGGTGCATTGGTCCTGCAGTCACCCATCGGTTACTCGCCGTCCGGCCAGGCGTTTAACCTCAACGCTGCTGAGCTTGCGTGTGAAATCGCGACGCATCTTCACGCCGACAAGCTCATCGTATTCGACGAGCTTGCGCACATTAGCCACGACAACGAACGCGTGAGCACCTTGACGCCCACCGAGCTCGAACGTCAGCTAGACGAATATTCCGCCACAAGCCAAGCCAGCCTACACGCGCTCGCGCGCGCAGTACGCGCCGGGATTGCCAAAGGCCACCTAGTGAGCTTCCTTGACGACGGCGCGCTCCTTGAAGAGCTTTTCACCGCCTCAGGTGTGGGCACGCAAATCCTTGAACAAGAACACAAACCAATACGCCGCGCCGAACTGGACGACGTCGCCGCGATCGTCGAAGTCATACGCCCGCTCGAAGAATCCGGCCAGCTCGTGCGTCGGTCACGCGACCGTCTAGAACAGGAGATCGACCATTTCTTAGTCGCCGAACTCGATGATGTGGTCGTCGGCTGCTGCGCGGTCTACCCCTTTGGTGATCAAGCCGAACTTGCATGCATCGCCGTGCATGAAAACTATCGCCGACACGACAACTCGCCAGCTCCTGGCGTGCCTGGCATAGGCGACAGCCTGCTCGCCGCCGCCGAACAAGCCGCACTCACGACAGATGCACAGAGGCTGTTCGTGCTAACGACACAAACGCGTGACTGGTTTTTGGAGCGTGGCTTCAGCGACGGCAGCATCGATGGGTTGCCAGATCAAAAACAGTCGCTGTATAACTTGCAACGCAACTCGAAAGTATTGACCAAAGCATTGGCGCCATAGAATGGCGTCCGCGCCATAGAATTGCATCAGGATAAGGAACTAGCAAATGGCCGACGAACGTCCCTATTCATCCATCATCGTTGATGGCGTCCAACAAGCACCGAGTCGTGCGATGCTCTACCCGGTCGGCTTCACTGAAGAAGACTTCAAGAAGCCTCAGGTTGGTATCGCTTCCACTTGGAGCATGGTCACGCCCTGCAACATGCACATCAACGATCTTGCCGTAGAAGCCGCGCGTGGCGCAGATGCCGCCGGCGCCAAAGCTGTGCAGTTCAACACCATCACGGTCTCCGATGGCATCTCGATGGGTACCCCGGGCATGCGTTACTCGCTCGTCTCGCGCGAAGTTATCGCCGACTCCATCGAAACCGTCGTCGGCGCCCAAGGCTTCGACGGCTTTGTCGCCATCGGCGGCTGTGACAAAAACATGCCTGCATGCGGCATGGCCATCGCACGGCTCGACCGACCCGCAGTTTTCGTTTACGGCGGCACCATCCTGCCAGGCGTAGAAAGACGCGACGTCATATCCGTATTCGAAGCCGTCGGCGGACACGCCGCAGGGCGAGTCTCCGACATCGAACTCAAGGAAGTTGAATCCACCGCGATTCCCGGGCCTGGATCTTGCGGCGGCATGTATACCGCCAACACCATGGCCTCTGCGCTCGAAGCTTTGGGACTATCACTGCCCAACAGCTCCGCGCAAAACGCCATTGGCGACGCAAAGAAACAAGACAGCTACAACGCAGGCGCCGCAGTACGTAACCTAATCAAACTCGGCATCAAACCCAGCGACATCTTGTGCAGAGAGGCTTTTGAAAACGCCATCACCCTCGCCATCGCGCTCGAAGGTTCCACCAACGCGGTGCTGCACCTGCTCGCAATCGCCCACGCCGGCCACATCCCACTTGAGCTTGACGACTTCACCCGCGTCGGCGAGCGCGTCCCCGTACTCGCCGACATGCGTCCCGCCGGACAATACTCGATGAGCGAGCTCGTCGAGGTCGGTGGCATTCAACCGTTAATGAAGACATTGCTAAACGAAGGCCTACTGCACGGCGACTGTTTGACCGTGACCGGCAAGACCATGGCCGAAAACCTCGCCGATGTTGGGGACTACCCACCCGAGCAACAGATCATTCGCCCCTTGAGCAACCCAATCAAGCCAGAAAGTCACCTCGTGATCCTGCGCGGCAACCTTGCGCCTGACGGCGCCGTCGCAAAGATTACCGGCCACGAAGGACTGACCTTCAGCGGCACGGCCAAATGTTTCGCCGGCGAAGAAGCCGCCATGGCCGCCATCATGGATGGCAGCATCGGCAAAGGCGATGTCATCGTCGTGCGCTACGAGGGCCCGCGAGGCGGACCTGGCATGCGCGAGATGTTGAGCCCAACCAGCGCAATCAATGGTTTAGGGTTATCACAAGACGTCGCACTCATTACCGATGGCCGTTTCTCCGGCGGATCACACGGCTTCGTCATCGGCCACGTCACACCCGAGGCGTTTGACGGCGGCCCAATCGCGTTGATCGAAGACGGTGACACCATTACCGTCGATGCCGAGAAGCGCGAGCTCTTGCTCGCCATCTCCGACGACGAAATGCAAAAGCGACGTGAAGCGTGGTCTGCACCTGAGCCGTACACAACAAGAGGCGTACTCGCGAAATACGCCAGACTAGTCAGCACTGCGACCGAAGGGGCCGTCACGGACAAGTATCTGGATTAGACGCGACCTACCGCTACGCATCGAGAGGGCTCACGACCGCATTGACGCCACGGCCCAACACGTGCGTATAGATCTGTGTGAGCGCCAAATCGCTACGCCCCAGTAGTTCTTGCACCGTGCGAATGTCGTACCCCGCTTCAAGCAAATGCGCGGCGAACGAGTGGCGCAGCGTGAGGCACGGCACCTTCTTCGCAATCTGCACCTCCTTCACCGTCGGCCTGCCCGCCCTTTGTAAACTGGATGCACTCACGTGGTGGCGACGCACGCGACCGGTTGCCGGATCTTCGCGCCGACGCGCGGCCGGGAAAACATACCGCCAATGCCAATCAGTAGCCGCATTAAGGCGCAGGTAAACAGCCTGAGAAAACAAAACGGGACACGAGTCGAGTGTCTCTTTTTCGAACTCGGTAAGGAGAACTTGTTGTTGAGGCGGCGGAGTTGTGGGTGCGGGGTCGCCGAGCGTGGGCAAGCGTTCCTCGCTTATCCACCGCTTGTCCATGCGGCCCGCAGGGCGGCGACCGGTCTGTAGGACGCGTCCATAAATTCCCCGCCTTTGCGGCGTCTTGTTTTCGAACGCTTCGGTTTTGCGTCGTCTCGCGAGCAAACAAATAGAAGAAGGAAGTGGCCCGGTGCGGTAGGCGCCGCCCAGGCCGTAGCCTGTGCAGCTTCGTTTCCAGACGGGGCACACCAGCGCGGAATACATTGGCGGGCAAGGCTGGCAGTTTGCAAAAGCACGATGCCCGAAGCCGTGCCTACCAAAGGAGCTAGTTGACACCGTTGTGTGGGACAACCCATTACCCAGCGGGGCTCGCAGCCTAGGTCGAGTCTATTTCGTCTCCAGAGTTTTCCTGAAATGCGCGCAATAGCACGCGCGAAACGTCAGCTCGACGGGTCAGGTATCGATGTCTCTTGGATCGTCCGCACTTGAATGGAGGGTTATTTCTGGTGACAGATACATTTCCTTGCTGCGCAGGAGCATATGTTGCCGGTGCCAGCAACCTTTGGGGATCACCATGAAAGAGCCCTCGTTGACGATGGTCTTCACACCGGAACCCGACTCTAGCGGAAGTACTTCGACTTCAATCGCTCCCTCGATGACGTGCAACAACTCCTCGCTATCGGGGTGCATTTCCCAGGGACTAGGCCCACCTGCCGCAGACCAAAAAACGCCGATGTGAGCCGAATTGAAATGGACGAGCGTGTCGAACTGCATTTCGGCAAGCGCATCGGCCGCGTCACCGGGGTCGAAACTTTTAATGAACATGGTCGGCCCTTAGATCTACACGCCTAAAGTAGCACCATTTTGCGTAGAAGCCTGCTCGACATGATTACTCTAACTGGTCGGGAGAGGCGTGGCCACCGGCCTCAATCAGCCTGAGTGCAGTTTGAGCGATCTTACTCGTCGGATCTTCGGCGAGCGCTGTTTGGTAAAGCAATCGCACGGCGGCGGCGTGTCCTAGCTGACCGTGGCAAAACGCTTGATTCACCAAGGCCATTTCCCGTTAATCCGCCGTGCTGGGAGAAAGCATGGTGAGCACCCTCCATTGGCCTACCCAGGGACGGCGCGAGAAAGATGCGTAGCTCTCCTCGAAAT
>Ga0114999_10002786_pt1 | contig 22505 bp, 23 predicted proteins | sample ArcticOcean_MG_C_3_FD_89820 | JGI IMG/M metagenome (GOLD analysis project Ga0114999, IMG submission 89820) | Marine microbial communities from western Arctic Ocean - ArcticOcean_MG_CB8_126 | ecosystem: Environmental > Aquatic > Marine > Oceanic | place: Arctic Ocean: Canada Basin | collected...
ATTCAGTTGTTTCTTGATTTCCCAAAGGAGAGCGTCGATAACCTGTTGGCGCCCTCCATCGAGGCGGCAACCCGATGCTCGGCTATGTCCACCGCCGCCGAAGGCGGCGGCCACCTGGTTGACATCGACCTGGGCCCGAGACCGCAGGCTCACTCGATAGTGTTCGTGCCGGTCCTGCTTCAGCAGCAGGGTGACTTCGACACCCCTGATTCGTAGGCCGTAGTTGACGGCCTCATCGGCGTTGGCCGTCTTCGTCTCCTGCTCACTCAGGTGCAAAACGGCGACACGACCATCCTCCGCGAGCTCGAGGGATTCGATAGCCTTGCCCATCATTTTTACTTGATCGAATGAACTGCTATTGAAAACGTGATCGGCAATCACGTCGAGGCGGGCGCCGTGGTGAACCAGGTCTGCTGCCACCTCCAGCGTCGTTGCGGTCGCCAACGAGTAGCGGAATCCTCCGGTGTCGAAGAGGATACCTGTATAGAGCAGTTCGGCAAGGTTCTGATCGATGTCGAGCTCCAAATGCTGGGCCAGGTGGTACAGCAGCTCGCTCGTCGAAGACACATTCAGCGCGACCAGATTGGCCGACCCGAAGAGGGTGTTCCCCAAGTGGTGGTCGACGTTCACAAGGCGCACATCCGCGGCCAGCAGGTCACGCACGGCCCCTGTCCGCTCGAGATCGGGGCAATCGAGCACCGCGGCGAACCGCGCGGACCGCGATGGCGCCTCGGTAGCCGCGACGATCTCGTTGATCCGTGGCAGGAAAGCGAAATTTTCGGGTGCTGGATCCTGAAGCACGACACTACTGTCTTTACCCAGTGCCGTCAGCATCGTCAACAGGGCCAGGCTCGAGGCGACGCTGTCGCCGTCCGTATTAACGTGGGCGGTAATAAGAAAATCATCGCCCTCTCGCAGCAATGCGGCTACTTCCTCGATACCGGGAATTTCCATCATGATGGCGGGAATACCTACTCCGCCTTTCTTAGAATGAAGTGCACACGGTCGGAGTCGTCGGAGCCGTTGGAAAAGGAGAACCCGTCATAGGCATCCAGCAGCTCGAGGTCGCTCGCAGCGATCCGCTCCCTGATCTCTTCGTGGGCGTAAATCCGTTGGGCATGGGTTTCTGACACCGCCGATTCCTCTCCCTCGAAGCGTATTTCAAAGCTGTTGAATTGCATTTTCTGCTGCTTATCGTAATAACTGTGCCGTGAGTACACAAAACCAGGCCCCTCTTCCGATTCCAGTACATCTTGAAAATGCAGCAGAGAATTTCGCTCGGTGCACACATCGAAGATGAACATTCCCCCTGGCTCGAGGACGCTACTGACTTGAGCCAGAGCGAGGTCGATGTCGGTAAAGGTAGTCAGGTAGTTGAAGCTGTCATACAAGCATACGGCCGCGTCGAACGATCCGACCGCATCCAGTTGGCGCAGGTCGCCACAGCTGAACCGCGGTCTGCCCTGAGCGTCGGATTTGGCTTGTGCCACTAGAATCATGGCAGCGGAACGGTCGACGCCGCTCATCGAGTACCCCAGCTTGTGCAGCTGCATGGTCACATTGCCCGTGCCGCAGGCCAGATCGACCACGGTCTTGGGTACGGCTTGATGTCGCTTGAAGACCGATTCGAGGTACCGGGCCCACTCAGAATAGTCGACGTGACGCATGACGTGGTCATAGATCGCCGCGAGCCTGTCGTAGGCAGGTCGCTCGTCTATGGGATGGCTGGTTTCCGTGGTCATCTAGAAATCGTCGAAACTCAGCATCTCTTCCACTTCATTCTGCTCACGCTCCACAATGATACGGTAAAACTCAGTGCGCTTGCCCTTGGCCACCGAGCGCCGTGGAATCTCCAACACCTCGGCCTCAATATGCCGACTCGGGGTGTCGATCGTCAGGAGCTCTCCAATATGCACCTCACGGCTGGCTTTGGCAGAGATTTCGCCGATACGAATCCGGCCCTCAAGGCAGGCGCGCTTTGCCTCGCTGCGCTGCTTGAACAGGCCAGTGTACTTCAAGTACTGGTCAAGACGGGTCATCGCCCCATTGCCACAGGAATTCCTCTTCAAGACGGTTTTCGACGTGGATCTCCAGTTTGTGGTCGTCGATCAGCTCACGCATGCGCTTAACCATGAGCTGCTCGCGGACAAATCCCTCCAACGTCGCCTGGTCATCGTTGACCTTCATGATGCGGCCGCCATCGTCCATCAGAAAGGGTTCGGTAATCTCGCCGAGCAACAGGTGAGCGATGAACGGTTCGAGGAACGCAGGCATCTCCTCCACGTTGAAGATACTCCACAAGCCCCCCTGCTGTGCCGTGCGGGGATCCTGCGAGTATTCGCGCGCCAACTCGGCAAAATTTTCTCCCGCCAAAGCGCGTTCACGTAACTGGCGCAGGCGCTCGACGACACGTCGCCGGTCCCCTGCGGTGGTACGCGCCAAGGTCAGAATGTGGCTGGCGCAGACGTCGTTTTCGCGGATCTCACGCAGAAGAATCAAGTGGTAGCCATACTCCGTCAGCACGGGTTCGCTGATTTGTCCCGGCTTGAGCTGGGTCGCCGCTTGCTCAAATTCGGGAAGCAAAGTACCTGGCGAATAGCACCCTAAATCACCGCCGTCGATGGCCGTCCCCGGATCCTCAGAAAGTTCCCTGGCGACCTCTGCAAAGTCAGCGCCCGAATCGAGCCGCCGGCGCGCTTCGGAAAGCCTTTCCCGGGCTCCCGTCAGCACGTCTTCGCTCGCTGCAATCTTCAAGAAGATCTGGCTCAGGGAGACCTGCGCCGGTAAGGTGTCGCGGTGGGCCTCGCGGTAGGCATCGACATCTCTGCGCGTGACAAACTGGCGCGAGGCGATGATTCTCATCATCTGGTTGTGTAGCATCTGGTGCCGAATCTGCTTGCGGTACTTCGCCTTGAGCTGGCGTTCCGAGAGGCCAGAGCGACCCAGCATCTGCTCCAATTCGTCCGGGCCCAAGCGGCTTTTTACTTGACTGATTTGATCGCTGAGGGTCTCCTCCACGGCGGAATTGTCAATTTCGATGCTGTCGCGTTTGGCCTTCGACACCAGCACCTGCTCACCGATCATCGCCTCGAGCGTGCTGGCGCGACGGCGTTCGATCAGTTCCAGGGAAGGGCGTTCACTCGCGTCCATCATCTCCTCAAGCACTCGAACGTTGAGCTCCGACCAGAGAATCACTTCATCGTCGACGACGGCGACAATGCGGTCTAGCAGTTCGGGTGGTATCGCCGGCGCTGCCATTGCCGGCCCGACCAGGGCTATGGTCGTGATCAGCAGTGCCACGCCGACCCGGAGTTTGCTACGAGTTGCCATGGAGTTGGCTCTCATCTATTTCCCAGCTCTTCTTGGATTTGAGTTGCTGTACCAGGTCGTCCAGTCGCTGCCTATAGTGATCATGCACCAGGGTCTCAACAATTTCATCACGAACTTGCTCCAGATCCTTTACCGTTCCAGCCACCTGCCGGTCCAGAACGCGGAGGAGGTGCAGTCCGCGACTCGATTCGACTGGCTTCGAGAGCCGATTGACCGTCAAGTCCAGGCACGCCTGCCACAGTTCGGGATAGTCTTGTGAGCCGAAGTACCCCAGATCTCCCCCTGACCCCTTGCTCTGGATGTCAAGCGAGTGCGAAAGGGCTGCATCCTCGAAGGAATCACCCTGTAGCAATTTTTGCCGCAGTTTAACCGCGTGCCGTTGGCCGCCGAGCAGGATATGCTGAATCCTGATTTCGTCCTCTTCGCGCATAAACTGCTGCGCATGGGTGACGAAGTAGTCTGTGATCTCCTGTTCAGGCACCTCTGCCTGGGTCTCGAACTCGCGATTCAGGAAACTCGCTACCAGCACATCGCGACGTGCCTCATCCAGCAGCTGTTGGATCCGCGCATTCTCGTCGAGGCCCTGCTCCAACGCCTCCTGGTACACCAGCTGCTGCTCAACCCACTTGTCGACGAATTCCTTTCTTTGCGCGGCGGTCTCGTCCTGGCTGAGTCCGGGCGCTACTCGATTCATCATGTGGGCGACCGTTAACACCGAATCCCCGACACGAGCCACCACGGGCGTGCTGCGCGTCTCAGGCCCGCACGAAAGCATCAGCAGTCCCCAAGCACACAGCGCCACTGCGCGCAGTGGGCTCCGTACCCGTAAATCCTTCAAAGTCTCTTCCTCGGCCGCACCTTCAAAGCATCTCCTGGATAATTTCCTTGGCCTTGGCCAGCCGCTCCTGCTCGTCGGTGGCGCGAATGAAGGTCTCTACCGTCAAACGTTCGCCGACATCAAACTCAAGCTCGACCGAACTCTTGTGTACCAGCTGCTGGATATCAGTTGGTGATATGCCCTTCTGTTCAGGAAAGATAAGACGGAGTCGGGATTTTTCGAGCTGCACTCCTTCTAGTCCCAACTGACTCGCCATGATTTTGATCTCCATGATGCTCAGCAACGACTGCGCCTGGTAGGGCATGCGGCCAAAGCGGTCCTGCATTTCCTCCACGATCGACAGCAGATCTACGAGGCGTTGGGCCTCGGCCAGTCGCTGGTAAAATTCCATCTTAAGGTCAGTATCCGGTATGTACTCATCAGGAATGTAGGCGGTAACGGAAATTTTGATATCCGGCTCGATGCCGGTGTCGGCGACTTCGCCTTTGAGCTCGCGCACGGCTTCGTCGAGCAGTCGGCAATACAGATCGAAGCCGACGGCGGCGATGAAACCGTGCTGCTGGGCGCCGATGATATTTCCGGCGCCGCGGATTTCCATGTCCCTCATCGCAATGTTGAAACCGGATCCCAGGTCGGCAAACTCCTCGATGGCGCGAAGTCGCAACCGACTCTTCTTGGTGAGCCGTTTCCCCTTGGGAACCATCAGGTAGGCGTAGGCCCTCTCCTTGGAGCGTCCGACGCGCCCGCGAATCTGGTAGAGCTGGCCCAGACCCAGCATGTCAGCCCGGTTCACGAGAATGGTGTTGACCGAAGGTATGTCGATTCCCGACTCGATGATCATTGTACTGACGAGACAGTCGTATTTTCGTTCCAGGAAGTCGTGCATGATCGTTTCGAGCTTTCTGGGCGGCATCTGGCCATGGGCTACGGCAAAACGCACCTGCGGCAGTAGCTCCTCTAAGTACTCCGAAAGCCGAAAGATAGAACGGATGCGGTTGTGGACGAAGTAGACCTGACCGCCGCGCTGCACTTCACGGGCGATCGCCTGGGTGATGCGATCCTCGTCGAAGGCGATGATTTCGGTGTGGATCGGCAACCGATCCTGCGGCGGAGTATTGATGACAGACATGTCTCGCGAGCCCATCAACGACATGTGCAGGGTGCGCGGAATCGGCGTCGCCGTGAGTGCGATGACGTCGACCATCCTCTTGATCTGCTTGATCTGTTCCTTGTGTTTGACCCCGAAGCGCTGCTCTTCATCGACGACCAGAAGCCCCAGGTCGGCGAAACGGAGGTCTTTCGACAAAATTCGGTGGGTGCCGACGAGGATGTCGACCTTTCCCTGGTTGACGTCGCTGACAACCTGACGTTGCGCGGCGGCGTTGCGAAAGCGGCTCAGCACGTCGACTCGCACCGGCATGTTTGCCATGCGCTCTGTAAAGGTCTGGTAGTGCTGCTGCGCCAGAATGGTCGTCGGCACCAAGACGGCGACCTGCTTACCGGCGCACACGGCCTTGAAAGCGGCCCGTACCGCGATCTCGGTCTTGCCGTAACCCACGTCGCCACACACCAACCGATCCATCGGGTGGGTGGACTCCATGTCCTTTTTTACATCCTCCATGGTGCGAAGTTGGTCCGGTGTCTCCTGAAAGGGAAACGCCGCTTCCAGCTCGCGTTGTAGCGGAGTGTCGGCCCCGTACTGCATTCCGGGACGCGTTTTGCGCTCCGCGTACAACCCGATGAGTTCGCTGGCCATCTTGAAGATCTCTTCTTTGGTGCGCTCCTTGAGCTTCTCCCACGCATTCGACCCGAGGCGGTTCAGCAGCGGCGGCTCGGCTTCGGCACTCGAATATTTGCGTAGCCGATTCAGCTGTTCCACTGGGATGAAGAGCTTGTCGTCCCCCTGATAGCAGATCTCCAGACAATCGTGGTCTCGGCCTCCTAGTTCGAGTCGACGGATGCCCCGATAACGTCCGATACCGTGGTCGACGTGGACGACGAAATCGCCCAAATGCAGCGCCTGAAAGCCGGATATCGGCTTGGCCTCCTTAAATCGCCGATAACGATAGCGCTGCTTCTGGCGGCTGAAGATCTCATGATCGTTGTACAGGGCGACTTTCGCTTCAGGAAAAACGAACCCTCGCTGCAGGGCGCCCAGACCAAATTCCACTGTCGTATTCCAGTCAGAGAGGATCTCCTCCAACCGCGTGCGCTGACCCTGGGTTTCCGACAGCACATGAATCTCGAACCCCTGGCTGGCCAGTTTGGTGATTTCCTGGCGCAGAATGGGAAGTTCGCCGTGGACGATCTGCGGTTCCCTCGCCTCAAAGCGGATTGCATCCTCAGCTGGGGAGAGCAGGTTCGAGACCAGCCGGGACCTCTGGTTGATCTGCTGCTCCAACCAAGCATGGTCGCGGACGAGGTGGTCCGGAGGCAGATGCGTTTTGCGGTCCGCGTGGCGCTCGTACTCTTTTTGGGACGGCAACAGTGCGTTTTCGAGCTCCGCCGCAATCTCAGCCTCATCGTCGCAGAACAGGATGGGCTGCTCCAAGTATTCGAACAGTCCATTGTCGCGCCCGTAGAGGATGGCCATGTACACCTCTATCCCGTCCAGTGAGCCACCCAGCTCCAGCTGATCTTTCAGTTCGCGCAGCTCGATGCCCGCTTCTTGGCTGGCAGCGTTGACGGCCGCGGCGTAGTCCTGAAAGAAGGGCGGGTTGAGTAGCAGTTCACCGGCGGGCAGTATCTCGATGGCCTCGACGGATCCCACGGAGCGCTGTGTGGACAGGTCGAATTCCCGGATCGACTCGATCTCATCGCCGAAAAACTCCAGGCGCAGGGGATGGTCGACACCGACTGGCGAGATGTCGACGATGCCACCGCGGATGCTGAATTGGCCGACCGCATCCACCATGGGGACACGCTCAAAACCGACATCAATCAGATGGGAAGCAAGTTGATCGAGGGGGTACTCGCTGCCCAGTTTCAGGGTCAGCATACCCAGCTCCAAGGCGTGCGGCGGTATCACTGGCGTCACCAGGGCGGTGGCGGGTGCTACGATGATGGCCGGCCGTTTTCGCCTCAGACAGTCGAGAGCTTCGATGCGCAGCCCGGAGATCTCCCGTGACGGCGAGCGGCCGTCATACAAGCCGACGTCCCATGCTGGGAAATACCGTACAACCTGCTCGCCGGCGATGGCCTGGAGGTCATCACGCCATTGCTCAGCGCGCTCTTCATCCGGAGCCACAACCAGCAGGGGGCGGGGCACTGAGCGTTGCACATGGGTAACCAGGAACGCCGCCAGGGTTCTTGGTATGCCATGCAGGTCGACCCTGAGCGCGCCCTGTTGTAGACGGGCGACCACCTCCTCAAAACTGGCTGTAGCGGCCGTTTTCCTGGCGATCGGGTCGAAGGTCGGTGCCGCTGCACTCATCGCTGGCGAGGTCCGCGTGGGCGCTCTTGCTTGGCGCGAGCCTCCTCGAGGCGCATTTCGGTGCTCAAAGCCTCAAGCCGCTTAATCTCCCGCCGTGCGACAATGTAGAGCCAAATGCTGACAACAGACGTCAGTACCAGGCAAACGAGCAGGGAGATTCGCGCCCAGAACCAGGACTCGCCCTCTTTCTCCTCGGGCAAGAAGAGAATGCCGCTGCTGCAAAGCATTAAGACCATGCCAGTGGCGCCACCCAGCAATCGCTTGAAGCGCTTCCATTGCAGCCGCATCCAGGCGAAGTCGCGAAGTTCCAGCAAAGTGTCCTAACCAGGAGCAAGGATGGGAAAACAGAAAACCCCTCAGCGTAGTGATCGACACCAAGGGGTTATCGAGGTGATCATTGACGCGGAGGGGTATAATCGATTTGGTGGAGCTGAGGGGAATCGAACCCCTGACCTCCTGAATGCCATTCAGGCGCTCTCCCAACTGAGCTACAGCCCCCAAGATGTGGCAGAAAAAGCTAACGGCGCTATTCGACCTCGTCAACCAAGGTCCTTCAATGGGCTAACGTGAAGTCCTCTTTGGTGATCGCCTTCAGGGATCCCCAGGTCACAACCTCAACGGCCGTGGCGGAGGCGACATTGATGCCCATGCTTCCCAAGGCGGTTTCGTCGTGGTTGTCTCTGTTATCAGCCGCCGGTCCAATGGAGAAAAACTCGACAAGGATGCGGGTAGAAACATTCGGGTCAAACGTGGCGCTGGTCGTTATCGTCAGGGTGCCCAGTTCCGAGTCACCACTGATGACGTCCTCAAATACTCCGGCTCCAAGACGCAAACGATCATCATCCTGCACCTCCACGCCCCTGCCGGGTGCGTCGAAGAGGTCGAAACCGCGGAAGCGAGCGCTGCTGATGTCGAACGCCGACAGCGGTTCGAACGTCAGGATGATCTCGAACTGGTTTATGGCGGCCAATCCGGTGGCAGCAAACACCATGCTGAGGCCAGCCTCTGGCTCCGTCGCTTCCCAGGTTCCGCCGGTGATGGCCACGCCGTTGGCGAAATCGCCCGTGAGATCCGCACTGAGGACCAGATCGTCGCTCTGGGCCGCACCTGGGCCCGCAAAAGCCAGACAGGCAACCGCAAAGGCCAGCCCGTTGCGCCACAAACTCCTCAACTGTGTCATGTCGAATCCCAGGTTAGGTTGTTTATTCGGGCCACAATCCTCTTACTGCTTGGTGAAGCACTTATTCGTTGATGACGACACCCAAGTTCAAAATGTCCCCGGTGTACTCATCCCGCTCGGCCGAGCTGGGCCCGACTGAAAATCGCTCGACGCCAATCTGTGCCTCTACGAGACGGCCGAATGTCGCGCTAGTCTTGATCCTCAAGGTGCCCAAGGTCTTGTCCCCCGAAATGCCAGCGCCACCCAGAATCGCGGCGCCCATCTGAATGCGGTCTGCTGCGACCAAGACGACTCCATTGGGGAACGGGTCTATGAACGGATCCTCGGCGACAAAAATTGCACCATCGACGTCGAAGGCCAGCGCCGGCTCGAACTTGATGTCGAGTTGAAACTGCGTTACCTCGCTGAGTCCAGAGGCGGTAAAGGTCAGGCTGATCTCCTGCTGTGGTTCGCTCGCTTGCCAGGGACCACCGATAATGTTGATCCGCTGGGCATAGCCGCCGGGGAGCGCGATCTGCTGTTGGTATCCTACGGAGGGTACCGTTCGCCCCGGTGCATTATTACTCCCCGATTGCGGATTGTCGTCGCTGCACCCGGATAGCTGCAGGCACAGGCTCATTACGGCAGTCGTCATGGTCCAACGCTTGGTCTTACCCACGAACATCCTCTCGATACGGAGCGCAATGTTAAATAGTCACACCAGCCTCAGTCACACACAGCGTCGCTCGGGCACCTGTGAACGACCTAAATATACAAAAAGAAAAGTAGGCTCCTGTGATGCAATTCACAACTGGTACAATCAGCTCTACGACCATCGCAGGGGCCAACCCCTTCCTCAATTCGTCGACCTGGGGAAGGGCAAGCGCAGCGTCAGATTGACGAAGACGGCAGCGGTTCCCGTTTCGAAATCGAGGCGGGTGGCGAAAGAGCCAAAATCGGCCAGATGGGCATCGACGTAGGCGTCCACACCGGCCAGTGTTGCGGTAGCGAACAGATAGAGCAGGCGCGTATTCTGTCTCGCTGATTGGTCCTCGAACTTCCCCTCGAGCTGTGTAATCTGGTTTTGAAGTTGCGAATCCCCTCCGCCTACGGCAACGAGGTCGGCCAAGCTGTTTCTGGCAGTGCGGATATCGTCGCTCGTGCGACTCAGATTGTTCCTTTCGACCAGCACCGCCGCCAGGAAACCAACGGCCGTGGCGCCGAACAGCGCGGCCTTCACCGGGCGGTCATTGCTGTACTGTCCCCACCCCGGCACCAGGGCGGATCGGATCAAGGCAGTTCGCGGTCTCACAAGCGGGTCTTCAAGCACGCTTCGGGTGGTGTCGGTCTGTGCCTGAGCAGCGGACACCGCAGTAGACATGGCAACAGTCACAACCGCGAAACAACACCAGCCAAAGGCCCCTGATCGCGGTGATTTCAACGGCCTAAACGCATGCCCACAGTGACCTGGTGGCCTCGCAGGAACGCGGCCGCGTCCATTGATGGTTTGCCAGCCGGCTGCACCTGAGTCAACTCGAGTGCGCCGTCCCCCGTCGCCACCTGTAATCCACTCCCCTCATCGGCGGCCACCACGGTTCCAGGAGCGCTCACACACGGACCAGGACGCGACTTGGATCGGTGAATCTTCAGCGTTTGCCCACCCTGCCAATCGCAAAACGCCCCTGGCGTGGGATTGGCACCGCGGATGAGGTTATGGATCTGAGCGCTGGGCTGTTTCCAGTCGATTCGACCATCTTCTTTGGTCAACTTGCGAGCCTGGCTGAGGCCTTGTGCGGATTGTGGAACCGGCTTTACGGTGCCGTCTTCGAGCCCATCGATGCTGTTGACCAGCACGCGAGCGCCAAGTTCCCTTAGTCGAACCTCAAGCTCCCCCGCTGTCTCATCCTCCTGTATGGCGACCCGTTCCTGGATCAGCACGTCGCCAGCATTGACTCGAGGCGTCAACAGGAACGACGTCACTCCGGTCTCCGTGTCGCCGTTGAACAGGGCCCATACGATCGGGGCAGCGCCGCGGTAAGCCGGCAGCAGTGACGGATGCAGGTTTACACTGCCCACCATCGGCAGGCGCAGGAGCGAACGTGGCAATATGGAAAAGGCGACGACGACAAACAGGTCGGCGCCCAACTGACTGAGTTGATCGATGAATTCGGGGTCTCGCAACGATGGCGGCTGCACAAGCTCAAGCTCGAGCTCTTCGGAGACGGGTTTTATCGGCGGCGGCGTGACCTTGCGGCCGCGGCCCGCTGGTCGGTCGGGGTTGGTGACGACGGCGGCTATCTCGTGGCGGCTGCCAGCAAGGGCACGCAAAGAGGGCACTGCAAACTGCGGCGTCCCCATGAAGACGAGCTTCATTGTCTATCTACAGCAACGGTGAATGAGCGCTCACACAGCCAACGCGGCGCTGTCAGTCAGTCGAACCGCCTCCGCCCTCTTTGACACGCGATACGGCGGAGCGTGTGATCTCGACCTTGACGTTCTCAGCAATTTTCACACTAAGGGTATCATCCTTGAGATTGGTTATCACCCCGTGGATGCCGCCGCTGGTGACGATTTCGTCGCCCTTCTTGAGGTCTTTAATCATCTTCTGCTGCGTTTTTTGCTTCTTTATTTGCGGGCGCAGTATCAGGAAATACAGCACTCCGAACATGAGTACGAAGGGAAGCAACGAACCGATGGGGTTGCCACCACCTTCGTCGCCGCCGACGGCTCCCATGGCATACGCGTTATCGACTAGGAAAACCAGCAAGATGCATACTCTCCGTTAAACGGGTCACAGCCTGGTATCGGGCGCCAATACACGTGGTATTGACGGGCTTAAAAGGTAAGGAATATAGCGGCTCCTCGTAAGTACCATGAGAACTCCTCTGACCTGTCAGGAGTCCTTGCAGGCACTGAGAAACTCCTCTTGCCAGAGGCGAAAGCGCCCGTCAATTATCGCCTGGCGCATGGTGCGCATCAATTTCAAATAGAAGAACACATTGTGATAGGTAGCCAGGTGCAGGCCCAGCAGTTCGTTTGTCTGAAACAGGTGACGCAAGTACGCACGGTGATAGTGACGACAGGTCTTGCAAGCACAGTCGGGGTCCAGCGGACTCAGATCCTCGGCATGGATCGCGTTTTTGATGCGCACGCGCCCCTGTGAGGTAAAAAGCGTGCCGTTGCGGGCATTGCGTGTCGGGATGACGCAGTCGAACATGTCGATTCCACGAGCGACACTCTGGGCCAGATCGCTTGGCAAGCCCACGCCCATGAGGTAACGCGGTCGCTCCTCGGGTAACTCCGGCAAACAGGCTTCAATCATGCCCAGCATCTGGTCCGTCGGCTCGCCAACGCCGAGCCCGCCGAGCGCATAGCCAGGCAGATCGAGGGCTGCCAGCTCCCTGGCGCTGCGCTGTCGCAGCGACTCGTAGACGCTTCCCTGAACGATTCCAAACAGAGCGGGCCCAGTGCCTTTGGGGTGTCTATGACTCAGTTCGTCGTGACGCGTTACACAGCGCACCGCCCAGCGCTGGGTGCGCTCCATCGACAACCGGGCATAGTCCTCGGTGGCCGGGTACGGCGTGCACTCGTCAAACGCCATGATCACATCGGCACCGAGGTGATGTTCGATATCCATAACCTTCTCGGGCGAGAACAGGTGTGAGGATCCGTCCAGATGGGAGCGGAAGTCTACCCCCTCCTCCTTGATGCGGGTCAACCCTTTGAGGCTGAACACCTGGAAGCCACCACTGTCTGTCAGCAAGGCTCGATCCCAGCCCATGAAGGAGTGCAGACCCCCAGCCCGAGCGATGAGCTCATCACCGGGGCGCAGATAAAGGTGGTAGGCGTTGCCGAGAACGATCCGGGCATCGAGCTCTTCCCCCAGATCTTGTTGTGACAACGCCTTAACCGAGGCACGGGTGCCCACGGGCATGAACACGGGAGTCTCAATGATGCCGTGAGGCGTGTGCAGAAGGCCGGCGCGTGCCTCTGACTGAGGGTCGCGCGCGATGAGTTCGTAACGGAAGGTGCTCATTCGAGGCGGTGTCAGCGGACTAGGTGGGAAACAGGAACGAAACGGTGACCGCGGGACTCGAGGCGCGGTAAAACGGCCTGCAGGGCTAGCAGGGTCTGCTCACGGTCATGGCCAATACCGATCGCTTCCCCCTGGTCGCCGGCAAGGGCCGCCAGTGCCCAGAGTCGGCCTTCGACGGCGCCGACTTCGTCGACGGGGTCAATAAACAGATCTCGTTGCGCCGTGGGCACACCCATGACGCTGGCCGTTGCATAACCCACGGTTTCGGCGCTGGTGCGGCTGTCGAGGAAGAACAGATCAAGCTCTTTGAGTTCGCCCAGGATCTCTCCCATCACTCTCGAATCGGCACTCGCCCTTGATCCCATGTGGTTGTTGACACCGGCAACGTTGGGAATCTCGCGCAACGCCTGGCGCACCAAGGCGCGGATGGTGGCACCGTCCTGACGCACGAAGATCGCTCCATCTCCGGGGTCTTCTTCGGGGAATCCGATCGGCTCCATTGGCAGGTGCAGCAGCGTCTCATGACCGTGCCGGCGCGCCATGGCGGCGATTTCAGCGCCGCCGCCCTCATTGGGCAGTATGGCCAACGTCAGCGGCCAGGGCAGAGCGCAGAACCGCTCGACGAGGTTGTCGCCCCAGGAGTGTTGACCGAAATCATCGAGGACGATGGCAATGTTGCCGGTCCGGCGCTTGAGCCGGGTGCGCCGCAGCTGAAACCGCGTGGTTTCGGTAGAGTCGACGCCGCACACCAGCTCCACGAAGCGGGCGTTGTACTCGATGCCCTCAAAAACCCGGCCACCATTCCACGTGACCAGCTGAGTCAGGCTGAGATTGGCGATGGCCAGCGGCAGGTCGGCTGGCACCCTGACGGTGATGATGTCGGTAGAATGGGCGAGCGCGTCCGGCTCTTCCTTCGCCTGGTCGATCACCTGGGAGATCAACTCGGGCCAGATGCCGACCTCTGCCAGCGCCGCTGGTGCCTGGCTCAGCAGGGTGTCGGCGAAGGCTCGCGAATCCGAGACCGGGGTCGGCGATGGCAAGGCCGATGTGGCGAAATCGGCTGGCGTGTCGGACCTCGATCGCCATTGAACAACCAGTACGACGGCAACCGCCCCCAGCAATAGAAAGGCTGACAACGCCAGGTGCCAACGCGGCGTGCGCCGGCGCTGCGCCATGCGTGGACGGGACGTACTACGACCCAAGCCGGGTGTCTCTCACCGCTTCACTTGAGCCCATGAGCTCAACCCACCGCCGCTGTTGCGCTTGGCTGCGGCGTCATCTTCGGTGCCCGCGTCGGCCTCGCAGTCGCCGGCCAGGGCATCGTCCGTCCAGCGGCGGATCCGCCATAGGCCGTCAGCCCCCTGGCGCAGCTTGAAGTTCATGTTCTGATCGACTCGACTGCCCTCGTCTGGTGCTTCGAGCAATAGAATCTGCACACGGCCACGGAAAACCTCCCAGTCCTCGTCCGGATGGCCATCCGGATCGCCCTCGAAGGCGAGCGGGAAGTCACGCCCTAGCTCGGTCGTGCGTTCAATCGGAATAAACTCATACTCGATCGTCCGGAAAATGTCGAAGATGCCCTGGCTGGAGCCATCGCGCGGGCCCATGATCGCGAGCTCCTGCTCCTTGCCATTTTCGAAGACGACGTCGCCAAGGCAGTTCTCCTCAGTAAACCAGAAACCGTCATCCAGCAGGGTCTCGTAGAGCTCTTTGTCCCGTTCAACGAAGGCGCGCTCGAGGTTGTCCATGACGATCTCGGGCTGCGTCGCCTCGGGAGCCGGTTCCAAGGTGTTTCCAGGGGGTGGTTTCTTGGTGGAGGGTGCGAACGGATTGCTACACGCGCCCCACATTACCGCGATGGAAGTCACCAACAGGATCTGCAGAGCCCTGCTGGTCAATGGCATTGCAACCGACCGTTTCATACCCATCAACTCCTGCTTAGTAGGCTTAGGCAAACAGCTCATTATTGCGCGAAGTCGCCACGGATCTCCGTCAGCGAACGCCTGGCCGTGGCAAAGTCCCTGAAGTCCCGTATGCGTCGCACCAGCCATAGCGGATTGTCATCCGTCTCCGTGATCACATCCACTTCGAGACGACCTCTAACCTCAAACACCTCTCCACCTGCCGTCGGCTGTTCGGTAAACTCGATGGCGTACGGGAAAATGTACCTCTCCTCCAGCGGATCATCGCCCACCTTTCGCTCGTCGTTGGCCGACTCATACCAACGGTTGAAGTCGAGGCCGCGAAAGTGGGTGTTGTCGAGAAGATTGACGGAAAAACGACGCTCCTGCTCGCGATTCCACAGTGTGTCGAGATCCGCCTCCGGGTTGTAACCGGCCGGCGGGTTGTACACATCCAGGTACAACTCCATCGCCTCTACATCCGGAACAAATACAAAGTCCTCTGTCAGCTGGTCCATGTACTGGGCTGGGCTCAAGCCTCTCATGGTGTCTTTGATATTAAAGAGGACAGCTTCGGGCGTCGTCGGTTCCCGCAGAAACAGGCGGCTGCCGCTGGGACAATCGGCGATACGGGAGGAAAACGGGCTACTGGCGTCATTGGATTCGGCCACTATAACGTCGATGCATTCGGGAAACGCGCGCACATCAGTCTCCGCCGTACAGCGGCACGCGACCTGGGCATCGTCGTCGGGGCCACACCCTGCAATGCCCCAAATCATCCACCCGCTCATCACCGCAATGGCCGCTCGCCAGGGTATACACATGGCGTGATCAGAATCCGAAAGGGACGGGGGTGAAGCAGAGCGAGAAGACCAGCAAACAGAGCAGGCCGACTCCGCGCCGCCAGCGATTGAGCGGAATGGCCGGATGATTCGGCGAAGGGTGATCCCATCCGAAGAAGCTGCCGAACAAAGCCAGGAAAAAGGCGAAAACGATCCATCCCCACCATCCACTGGAAAGAATACCGTAGATCCCGGAGACCAGCAACAGGCCAAAGGTCGCGCGACTAACCAGGCGATGCCCGCGACCCCAAAGTGCATAGGAGATGTGGCCGCCATCGAGTTGTCCCACGGGGAACAGATTGACCGCTGTGATGAAAAAGCCGACCCAGCCGGCGAAAGCGAGCGGGCTGAGGATGACGGTCTCCCCGGGCCCCAAGGGCGGCATCAGCAGTGCTGCGAGCCCTTTGAACAGCAGCGGTTCGCCCAGTCGGATCACCATCTCGGTCTGTGCGAAGGGTGATTGCTGGAAGTAGTCCGGCGAAACCACCTGTGATTGTGGCAAACCTATGGCACAGGCAATGATGGCAACGACCAATCCGGCTAGCGGCCCGGCGGCCCCAATGTCGAGCAGAGCCCGTTTGTGAGGAATGGATGAGCGCAGCCGAATCACGGCACCGAGGGTGCCGAACAGGTGAATGGGCAACGGCAAAAAGTACGGTAGCGAAGCGCGCACCCCCCACTTCCTGGCCGCGAAATAATGGCCGAATTCATGGACGGTCAGAATGCCAAGCAGGGCCAACGCGTAGGGGAGCCCCTCCACCAGGTGGACGAGTTGGTTAAACCCCGCCAGTGGATTCACTCCCCGCTGCAGCGCCCCGGCCGTAGTCATCGACAGCATGGTTAGCAGGAACAGCGATACGTGGAGCCAGGGACGCTGCGCCTGTATATCCGGCGGCGCCTCTTCTACGGTCACCTCTGCCAGCTGCGACGGCGGCATATGAATCGGCGAGCTGGTTGCGCTCAGCGTTTGCTGCGCGCGGTCTCGAAAAAGCGGTTCAGGACCTACGAGTGGATGTTTTCGCCAGAAGTTCACGCGCTCTCAACCTCGGTGGTGGAGGCTGAGACGGTGGGCTTCTCCCAGATCGTCGCGAAACGGTATGAAGGTATAGTCCAGGTACCAAGACCCCGAGGATACCCCGGTTCCGAAGGAGAGACGTCGAGTGTCCGAGGTTTGGTAACCGGTTCTCAGCGCGAAGCCCGGATTGGGAAGCCACTCCAGTCCCAGGTGAATGGATTCACCGCTACCACGTGCCCATTGAGCGTCGGCTGCCAGCAGCCAGGCCGAATGCGTCACGACATTCCCCACCTTGATCTGCAGCGGCAAATCGGTGCCTTCACGGTCGAGCTTGCTAAGGGTCCCCAGGTTACTCATCGCAGCCCCCAACAACCACGACGGGGCGGCCTGGTAGAGCACGCCAACGTCGACGGCAGCGCCAGCGGCATTGTCTGTGAAGATGGACTGGCGCAAAAATCTGAGAGTTGTCCCCCCGCGCAGCCGTGGCGTCAGCTCGCGATTGGCGGTGAGCTGAGCGGCCCATTCGGAAACACCGAACGTGCCCAGCGGCTCGACACTGGGCTGCACCCTGCGTTCAAGCTCGTCGACGTGTGAGACCAGCACGGCCACGCCGATGACGCTATGGGGCCGTTTCCAAGCGGCGTTGACGTACTCGTGTCTTATCTGCTGAATCCACTCACTGTGGGTGATGCCGAATACCCGCGCTGCAGAAAGGGTCAATGCCGCTGGATTGGTGGAAAACGCCTGATCATCCTGCAGAGCGGTCCCGGCTTCGCCCAGGGCCGAGGTGCGGGCGTTGCTACCCAGGCGCAGGAACGGCAGGCCCGTTGAGTCTGCGGCAGCGGGTTGGGTATGGATGGCCACCCACAGCATCAGGCCCAGGAGGCACGAGGCGATAGTCGGGCCGCCGGTTCGCGCACACCAGGCGCGCTGCTGTGGCAAACGAAAATTTACCACTGCAGTGAAAGACCCGCGACGAACAGCGCGCCGGCGTCGAGGTCATCGGTGAGATAGGTGTAGTGCAATTGGAACCGGTCGATCTGCATCGGACGCACGGTAACGGAAAAAGCCGGATAACCGACATTAGATTCCGAGCCGGCACGGTTGAGTCCGCCACCAACGCTGAGCATCGGGGACAGTTCCCAACTCACCCCAGTGCTGACAAAGGTCTCGACGTTGCTTGATTGCAGGTCAACGGCGAGCGTCACGCCCGCGCGCGGATCATGAGCAAGGCCAAGAGCCACCGTCGTCGGCAACTGATCCTTGGACTTGCTGGTCTGCCCGGTTCGTCCTTCGACCGACCAGCTCATGCGTCCACTGAGATTGCGCAGTGACAGGCCCAGCGTCGTTTCCTGCGGCAGCTGGTACATCAGACCCAGATCAAGCGCCCGGCCCGTGCCCGTGGAACTACCCGACTGCGGAACGGTGATCTCATGACGAATAGCCTTGACCGCAAAACCGATGGAGAGGCGAGCGTTGACCGGCACCCCGAGGCCAAATATCAAGGCATTTTCGCCGTCTTCAATGTTTCCGAAGGGCTCACCACTGCCGGTGCGTGCAATGATGTCACCCACTCCAGCATGCACCCAGGCGAAACCAAACCCAAGTCCTCCTCGCCCGTTGAACGCTCCTGCAAGGCTGGTCTGCTGGCGATCGAGTGAACGTGGCTGCACGGTTGCGACGATTCCCTTGCCACGATTGCGAGCCAGGCCTGCTGGGTTCCAGAATGTGGCCGAAGCATCATCGGCAGCAGCCGTGAAAGCGCCTCCCATGCCCAGACCGCGAGCGCCAACGGTTGTCTCGAGAAAAGCGCCGGCGTAACCGGCTGCCCAAACCTCCGACGTCGAGCCGCTGATGGAGATCAGTGCCAACAGCACCCAGTACGGCCGCCTGCGGGCTCGGCAATGGCTCGGAACCCTCGACAATGATGTTCGTCTATGGTTGTTCAATTGAGCACCACCACTTTGCCAAAAGCCTGATTTCCGGCCGAGGTTTCGACGCGGAAGAAGTAGACTCCATTGGCCACGATAGCGCCGTCATCATCTCTGCCATCCCAATTATCGCCATGATTGCCTGGTCCTTCGCGCGTGGCGCCCAAAATGAGCGTCCGCACGTGCCGGCTGGCGAAATCGTAGATGTCGATCGTTACCTGTGCGCTACGGGCGAGGCTATAAACCAGCCGCGCCCGCTCATCCCTGGCGGGCGAGAACGGGTTCGGTGCGGCATAGGTCGTTGTATTGGGCTCGACCAAGCCGGCCAGCCCGACGATTTCGTGCGTGTCCATGGTGCCCGCCTTCACCGGGAACGAAAGGATGGTCCAGCTCTGACCGCCGTCGTCGGATCGCCCGAGGCCGTTTGAAGCACCGACCCACAGCACTTGAGAGCCGTCGTCCATCGGCACCGTCTCAGCGCCAATCGCCGTACCGAGCAGCACCTCCCGGCGATCGGTGTCCTCAATCAAGACGCTCTCCCAGACCTGGCCGCCGTCGGCGCTGAGGAACACACCGTCATTCGTACTCGCCCAAACGGAGTCGGCGGCGAAAGCGAAATCCCAGGCAAAGGTCGGCCCAGCGAAGCTCCAGGTATCCCCATTGTCTTCGCTGTGGCTCAAGGCGTGGAACTGACCCTCCGGACTGGTTGTCAATCTGGCGCCGGCCCATATCACCCCAACCCCGTCTGTGCGCACCTGGCGCTCCAGTGCCACGACCCAGTCGGCTGCGATGTTGCCAGGGATCAGGCGGCCGGTCTCGTCGACGCGGACCCTCAGGTTGGTCCAGGAGTCGCCGCCGTCGAAACTGCGGCCGATGCCACTGGCTGTTCCGATCCACACGGTGTCGTTGTAGGCCATCACCGAGAACGTCCGGTGCAGGCCTTCCTGGCTGTCCAAGCTATCGATCTCGGCCAGAGCATTATTGATGGCGGCTTGCGGGGCGCCGGCCAGAGACAGGCTGTCGGCGACCAGTCGGACGCTGTCGGCGGCCGTGTCAGAGGGCACGAAAATAATTCTGTCGGCGCCGTCGGGCAGGATGCGTTCCCAGGTGGCGCCGCCATCCCGCGAACGCACCGACGAACCGGCGAAGAACGTGGCCCAGATGGTCTCACCGTCGATGGCCACGCCGAAACAGGCATTCTGAATCTGGGTAAAGGGCCCCCGTTCGAAGCCAGGCACCCGTGGATCGAAGATCACGCTGTTGGGCACATGTTGCCAATGGTCGCCGGCGTCTCGGGAGAAACTCAGGCCGTTGCCAGCCTGCAAGCCAGAGGTCGTGTCGAGGAGGGTCGCCACCCAAATCGTGCTGTCGACGGCTGCCAAAGCGCTGACCGCGCCGCGGCCCATTCCGTTCGCCTCGCCGTACGTGACCCAGTCCTCGGCGCGAGTACCGGAACGCAGACGTGGGTCCAGGCGCGCGAGACCTCTTTCGGTGGCTACCCAAAGGTGCCTGCCACTCCAGGCGATGTCGGAGATGGACGTGCCAACGAGTCCGGCCAAAGGGAGATTGTCATCCTGCTGTTGGAACTGCTGTGGCAGGTTCACGACAAGGCTTTCGGCTGAGACGGTGCGCGGGCGCGCCAGAAACAGCATCAAAAGCGACAAGGCAAAGGTGCCGGTACGGTAAATTGTAATTTTAGCTACTCGATTCAATAGACTGTTGAGTGCACGGAAGCGCAGCGGGCGATCAACTCAGGCGGCCGCCGCATGCGTGGCCGCGCGCGCTTTGAGCGCTTCGACGGCGGCGCAACCGATACCGCAGGAACCGATCGCGGATCTATTCGGTTCCCCGTGGCTGTCAGAGCCCCCAGACGCAACCAGCCCGAAACGCTCCACAACACTCGAGTAGTAGTCGATTTGCGGCGGCTGATGAGCGGGATGAAAGACTTCGATGCCATCCAGACCAGTAGCAATCAGTTGCGAGACCAGGGGTTCGGGGCAGCTTACTCCGGGGTGGGCCAGTACCACCACCCCGCCGACTCGGTGCACCATGGAGATGACATCTTTGGCAGCGGCGTTGGGTTTAGCAACGACCGCGGGCTTCCGGTCTCCGATATAGCGCTCAAAGGCCTCTTCCTTCGAGGCCACGGCACCACAGGCGACCAACGCCGCGGCAATATGGGGTCGTCCCAGGACTCCGCCGGCCGCTTGATCGAGAACATTCTCGATAGTCAATTGGATGCCCAAGTCGTTAAGGCGTTCCACGATGGCAACACCACGGGCGTGCCGGCGCTCGCGAAACAGGGCCAGGTAGTCGGACAGGGTCTGGCTGCGCCAGTCGATGAAATAGGCCAGCAGGTGAACCTCGCGCCCGTAAGCCTCGGCGGACAGTTCGGTACCCGGAACGAGTGTTACTCCCAGGTCTTGCCCAGCCTCCATAGCTTCAGCGATGCCGGCAACCGAGTCGTGGTCGGTCAACCCCAGAATACGGACCCCAGCATCACGCGCCTCTTCGACTGCCTCCGTCGGTGTGCGCAAGCCATCAGAGCAGTATGTATGGACGTGAAGATCCGCTAGATCGTAAGGCAAGTTCAGGCCTTCGCTAAAGACGTGGATCAAACCTTTGCGGGACACCTTTGGTACCGCGCCAAAAGGTCGATGATTAGGCTGAAATTGAGGCGTGCGTGCCCAATCGTCCTAGATCTCAAGGACGATAAAAGATACGTAAAAACAACACTATTCGGGAGCTTGGCCAGGCAGACAGCGGCGTTCAGCGAGCCTCTGGGGGCTACAGGTAGTTCAGTCCTAACTCAGCAACGAACTCTCGGGTCGATGTATCCAGTAGCGAACAAACAAGGGCGATACCCAAAGACTTGTCCAACTGCTGGGCGTACTCTGTCTGCTCATCGCGGTAGTTGAGTCGCTGGAACCCCCGTACCGCCTCCTTGAACTGATCCGGCGATTCATAGATGACGCTTTGAGCCAGGTCAGACTGATCGAGGGCGTTGCTGACGAAGTCGGCGCCGAAGATCTCTTCGAGGGCTGAGCGTAGCTGGCGGTGAAGCATTAGAAGGGATACACCGAGTTGAGGTTGTCGACCAGCGCACGCACTTCGTCTCGCTGGCTGTACTGTGCTGCTTCTCGAGGCAGCGTGATCTCGATCGCTGGACGATGCAGACAGGCCAGAAAAGCGGCGCCCCAATCCACCGACGGCTCACGCATTTGCAGCCGCAACACCAGGGCGGCGCTGATCAGACTCTTAAACATACTCTCGGGTCACTCAAGGTAAGAAGCTATGGTTGCTTCGACGCGTTCGCGAACGGGAACTCCACTCAAATCAACCTCGAACTCCGTGCCCGTGATACGCTCGTAGAGTTCAATGTAACGCTGTGCGACCTGAACACGGATTTCGTCATCGAGCTGGGGGACAATATTGTCTGAAATACCCTTGTCCTTGAGCCACAAGCGCAGAAATTCCTTGTCCAGGCTTTCTGGTTCCTCCCCGGAGGCGTGACGGCGCTGATAGGATTCGGCAATCCAGTAACGCGATGAATCCGGGGTGTGGATTTCGTCGGCGACGGCAAGGGCACCTTCCTTGTTGCGCCCCATCTCGTATTTCGTATCCACCAGAATCAATCCCTGTTGGGCGGCCACTTCGGTACCCCGAGCGAAGAGCGCCAGCGCAACCTCCTCGATCTCCTCCCAGGTTTTCAGGTCGACCAGGCCACGCTCCAGAATCTGCTCGCGAGACACCGACTCGTCGTGCCCATCGGCTTTTGTGCTGGGGGTGATGATGGCGCTGTCGAAGGGCTGGTTCTTGACCATGCCGTCGTCGAGGTCGATGCCACAGAAATTGCGCACACCGCGATTGTAATGCGTCCATACCGAGGTATCGGTGCTGCCCGTGAGGTAGCGGCGAACGACGATCTCCACGGGAATCATCTCCAGCTCCTCGGCCACCGTGACATTGCCATCAGGGACCGCGATCACGTGGTTGGCAACGATATCCCGGGTGCGCTCG
>Ga0114999_10002789_pt1 | contig 22499 bp, 18 predicted proteins | sample ArcticOcean_MG_C_3_FD_89820 | JGI IMG/M metagenome (GOLD analysis project Ga0114999, IMG submission 89820) | Marine microbial communities from western Arctic Ocean - ArcticOcean_MG_CB8_126 | ecosystem: Environmental > Aquatic > Marine > Oceanic | place: Arctic Ocean: Canada Basin | collected...
AACTTCAATTTCGTCCCACTGCGGATTGGCATCCAAAATATGTGAGTACTTTTCTCTAAACATGGCCGGCTTCAAACCAACGGAAACATTTTTTTGAATAGCTTCCTGCGTTGGCCACAGATCTTTCAAAAACACCGGTGTCCCTTCTTTATCCTCACCGAGCGGTTCGGTAGTGAGATCGATATCAACCCGACCCGCTAAGGCATAAGCTACTACAAGCGGTGGAGACATTAAAAAATTAGCCTTAACCGAGGAATGGACTCTAGCTTCGAAATTTCTATTTCCTGAAAGTACGCTTGCGGTAATAAGGTCGCCGTCTTTGATCGCCGCGTCAATGGGCGCATCGAGTGGGCCACTATTTCCGATGCACGTAGTACACCCATAGCCGACAAGATTAAAACCGAGCTGGTCAAGATAGGGCTGTAATCCCGTTTCATTGAGATAATCCGTCACCACTCGGGACCCAGGGGCAAGGCTGGTCTTGACTGTGGGGTTGATACTTAATCCTCGCTCAACGGCATTCTTTGCGAGCAGGCCAGCGGCGATCATCACACTGGGGTTGCTCGTATTGGTACAACTGGTTATTGCGGCGATTAACACTGAACCCTGCCCGACTTCACAATTTTTTACCGTTTCACCCCCACCATTCCCATAGCCGTTCCAGTCGTGGATGGGAATGCTGGTAGATAAAGCATCGCGAGCTATCCCGTAACCACCTTCACTTTTTTCACGCGTTAATAAATCAGTAAAAGTTTTTTTCAACTCCGGAAGTTCGATTCGATCCTGTGGACGTTTGGGTCCAGCGACGCACGGCTTAACTGAATGCAAATCCAGTTCGATTACTTTCGTATAGTCGATCTCTCCTAAACGAGGGATCCCAAATATTTGCTGTGCTTCATAAAAGGATTTCACAAGTTCAATCTGCTCATCGCTACGGCCAGTAATGCGCAGATAATCCAATGTTTTATCATCAACAGGAAAAAACCCGATTGTCGCTCCGTATTCTGGAGCCATATTGGCTATTGTAGCGCGATCCGCTACTCCCAGATTGCTCGCGCCTTCGCCAAAAAATTCGATAAATTTGCCAACCACTTTTTCATTCCGCAACATTTCTGTGATGCGCAAGGTGAGATCGGTAGCGGTAACACCTTCTAATAAAGATCCTGATAGATGAACACCGATCACCTCGGGTGTAAGGATTGAAATGGGTTGACCGAGCATCCCCGCTTCCGCCTCAATTCCACCTACACCCCATCCGACTATCCCCAATCCATTTATCATCGTCGTATGCGAATCGGTCCCGACGAGTGTGTCGGGAAAATACAAAGTCTCATCACCGGTTTTACATTCAAAGACAAGACGTGCCAGATATTCGAGATTGACTTGATGTACGATGCCGATCGATGGAGGAACAACACTAAAGGTTTTAAAAGCTTGCTGTCCCCATTTTAAAAACCGGTAACGTTCGCGATTGCGGTCAAACTCGATATTTAAATTTTCGAGAAAAGATTGTGCCGTCCCGGAACGGTCAACTTGTACCGAGTGATCAATTACAAGATCGACCGGAACCAGCGGTTCAATAAGATTAGGATCACGGCCCAGCGCTTTTACCGTGTCACGCATCGCGGCAAGATCAACAAGCAGGGGAACTCCAGTAAAATCCTGTAAGACGATGCGCGAAACAGTAAACGGGATTTCAACCGCTGCCGGTTGCGATGCATTCCATCCCGCTAAAGTTTCAATATCCTTCTCGGTTATGTTTTTCCCATCGCAATTGCGTAAGATCGACTCCAAGACAATACGCAAACAAACCGGTAATCTTGAAATTTTTCCCAGACCTGCTTCTTCCAAGGCCGGAAGCGAATAGATGCATCCCTTTTCAGCCTTTCCTCCTTTAAAAGATTTTAAAGAATTAAATGGATTAGGTAATGCGCTCATCGATGTATTCACCTATTTATAATACAGTGAAATAAACATTAATGTTCCCATTAAAGAAACTCAAGAGAACGTGGGATTTTTCTATGATTAAGCAGATAGCGCCGCTTTTATTTCATCAAATGGTGGAAGATTGTGTGGGTCGTCACTTGACCAACTGTAGACGATGTCGCCATCCTTATTAACGACAAAGGCGGAACGTTTTGCTATACCCTTAAATCCCAGGAGGTCTTCATAGATAACATCGTAGGCCGCACAGACTTCCTTATTAAAATCACTTAATAGAGGGATCGTAATTTTATTTACCTGGGCCCAGCCTTCCTGGGAAAAGGGGCTGTCGACGCTGATCCCATAAACACAGGCGTCAAGGGATTCGTATTCGCCAATCCCTTCACTGACCGAACACATCTCATCCCGGCATACGTCGGTGAATGCGAGCGGAAAGAAGAGGAGCACGGTGTTCTTATTACCATAATTGTTACTCAACTTAACGTCGTCCAGTCCTTCTGCGTTTTTAGATTTTAAAGTAAAATCCGGTGCTTTTTGTCCTTTTTCAAGTGCCATTTTTAATTGCTTTATCTTGTTTTTGTTAGCTTAGTGTATGAGCTGTAGTCTTTTGAGACAGGAGTAATAAATTAGCAAGAAGAAACCGAATCGTGATCACCGATAAAACTTTAGCCCCCGGACTCTCGATAAGTTTTTTAAATTCCTTTGATCTAATTCAATTATTTAACATGGGCGTGTTTCCTTGGATTAACCTACGCGTAGTGTGTTAACCATCCTGTCATGAGTGCCCTCGAATTAATTAAACGTAATACCGATCAGCTTATCAACGATGATGATCTGGCCAAACGGCTCAAGGAAAACCGCCCACTGCGTGTAAAATTGGGTGTCGATCCTACCCGGCCTGACCTCACCTTCGGACACTGGGTCGTGTTTAACAAGCTGCGCCAATTTCAGGATCTCGGTCACGAAGCCATTTTAATTATTGGCGACTATACCGCTCTTATCGGCGATCCCTCCGGGCAATCCGTGTTACGACCGGTACTGACAAAGGATGAAATTAAAAAAAATGCTGAAACTTATTTGCAGCAGGCATTCAAGGTTCTGGATAAAAAAAATACCCGCGTGCGCTACAACAGCGAATGGTTTGAAGACATGAGTTTCGAAGATGCACTGCGCCTGACACGAAAGATGACGGTGGCGCGCATGCTGGAACGCGACGATTTCGCAAAAAGATACGGGGAAAATACGCCCATCTCGATTGTAGAATTTCTCTACCCGCTGGTTCAGGGATACGACTCCCTCGTTCTCGATGCGGACGTAGAGATTGGTGGAACTGACCAGCTTTTTAATATGCTCGTTGGACGAACAATACAAAAGGACGCAAAAAAGCAGGAGCAAATTGTCCTCACTATGCCACTGCTCGTGGGCCTCGACGGCAAAAAGAAAATGTCTAAAAGTGCAGATAATTACATTGCCTTTAATGACACCCCAAAGGAGATATTTGGAAAAGTGATGTCCGTGGATGACAATGTAATGTGGGACTACTATCGATTGTTACTCAATACCGATGACGGAGAGATAGAGGGTCGCAAAGCGGGGCACCCCATGGACGCAAAAAAAGAACTGGCCCGACATTTAACCGCTAAAATTCATAATGAAACCATCGCTGCAAATGAGCTCACCCAGTTTGAGAATGTATTCAGTGGAGGCAAAACACCCGATGAGATGCCCTCTTTTTCGTGGTCTTCATTAGCCGAGAGCGAAACTTCACGACTGATTGATTTACTGGGGACGACTAATCTCTTCACCAGTAAAAAAGAAGCCCGCAGGTTGATCGAACAGGGCGCCGTAAAAATTGATGGCAACCGTTGTCAGGATCCAAACACCTCAGTCCATAGACCTGAAACTGACGTTGTCATTCAAAGCGGAAAACGCACTTTTTTAAAAATAACCCACTGAACATAAAAGTAATAAATCAAAATAAGGAAAAAAATGGCCGGCCAAAAAGTTGAAATAACCGTTGAAATACAAACTGACGCCCAAGAGATGTTAAACACGATCAAAGATAAATATCAGCTACCCGACATTTCAAAAACTGTCAGATGCCTTTTAGACTACGTAGCTGACGATGGAGATTGGGATGAGATTTTTAAAAAGATTCGCTGCAAGCGCTGTTAGGTCGCGGACAATCACCTCTCCGTTTCAAAAGAAAATCAATCTCTCGGTATTAATTAGAGGAACCGGCGTGTCCGATTACCTGGCTCTCTTTATAATAGCAAAATTCGGGATCGGTACGATTGACTAATCGTTGAAAATCTTCGAATGGCAGCATGTAGTTTACATTCATTGTCGGAAGCCGGAAAAGATCGGTCTCCTTGGAAATGTATTCTGCGCGTCCATAACAATTGAAATGTCGAGCGGATTTATAAACTTGCTTTACTAATATTTCAACACGGTCATCCCAAAGTCCATTGGGGTAGGCAAAATGATGTGGGGTAACACCCAGGTTTATTTCAATGTCCACCAGCCCCTGCACCAGTTCACGCATGATTTGAGCGTCACCCTGGGGTCCTTGGGGAGCGGTTGTAAGGTAAAGATGCGTTCGGGTATGCGCACCGATTTCCCAACCGGCTTCGATCAACGCCTCCAACTCTAGCCAGCGCATACGTGCTATACTCCACATGTCTACGGGTAAAGAAGGATCACCATCGGCAACTCCACTGATTGTATACATTGTCGCCACCTGCCTGCGCTCCCGCATCACAGGCAATGCGTTAATATAGGAGATCATTGAATGATCATCAAAATCGATGACAATGGGCTTAGGACCTAATTCCTCATTCCCTGTCTGCCATTGATATAATTGATCATGCGTAATGGTTGTGAATCCCTCCTCCGCCAGGTAATCCATATGTTGAATAAAATCCTTCAGGTATATTTGCCCTGACAGGACACCCTCGCCAGGTTTACGCTCTCGAACTGGCATTGCCCCTGACAACACCTGGTGATAAGTTATCGCGGGAATAGCATCCATTTCATTTTATATTAAAGATAATTATTGATGTCGTTCAATCGAATTCTACCGTGGGAAGGTCTAGAATAATCGGGGTGGATCAAACGCTTCAATCCCAAACTTTTTCCCAATGACCTGTTTCAGCTGACCGGTAGAGAGCGAGAGCCGTGCGCAATTCACCGTATGCCTGTTCCGGGCCGGCGTCCAAAGTTTTGCCTTCTAAAACAGCGCGTGCGAAATCCTTTAATTCGGGCCCAAAGGACTGGGGATAGCCCTGTGCTTCCATTATCTTCTTTCCTTGGCGGTTGTCACTGTCATAGAGGATTATACACCCTTCCAAACCTCCTTCGATATGAATTTCCCCTTGCGTTCCCGTTATACGAAACCAGGTACTGGGTCCTATAACATTATTCACTAACATCGCTTCAAAATTGGCAATTTTCCCCGACTGGAAGCGAAAGATCGCTTTGGCCATTGATTCACCTTCCATCTCATCAAGGGGATTGTCCAAGACGCCAATAACCTCATCAATTTCTCCCAGCCACATGCGCAAGGGCCGAATCCAGTGAGAGCCGCCGTCGACAACTATGCCACCGCCCGTGCGCGATTTATCATAACGCCAGGGTTTTTTATCCTTAAACCAGTAATCATTAAATTCCATTTCATAAGCAGCACGCGCGGTAATAATCTCACCAATCATTCCCATTTGTATCATTTCTTGTGCCTTTACAATCTCTGGCCAGTACTGCGAATTTTCAGCTACCATGAAGATAGTGCCCGCTTTTTTAGCTGCCGAGAAAATGCGATCGCACGCTTCCAAGGTAGGAGCAATAGGTTTCTCTAACACCAGGTGTTTACCCGCTTCTAGTGTCTGGATTGCCGCACGCTCGTGGAGATCATGGGGCAACATTAAATCAACCGCATCGAAATCACCTTCCGCGAGACCAGCCTCTAAAGAAGTGTATATTTTGGCTCCGGTTTCTGCCGCAATTAATTCAGCCTTTTCCTTCGCTGTATCAATCGCTGCAGTAACCTTAATCTCGGGGACATGTTCTTTTATTCCATCGAGATGATAGCGGGCTATGGCTCCACAGCCAACAAAGGCAAGTTTCAATTCATTCGCGTCACTCATACCTTTTCCTCAGGTTCTAGGGAAGGAGAACCCTATCATTATAATTCACCACGCGCGATTGTGGTCCATCAGCCGGAAATGTTGAAGCCCATTCGTCAGGATCGAAGTTACGTTCTACAAAACACTGGTAGTGGGAGGGAAAGACTTGCTCCAGGCCAATGCGCTGAGCCATCTTAACGCAACCCTCAAAGAACGGGAATTCTCCCTCTGTCGGATGACAGGTTATCCAGCCAAATTGAGGTGCAAGTGCTTTGACGGGTTCTACTAAGGCGTCAATGTCCGCAAAAGTATTGATGGGGTCACCCGTAATATAAAGGCGTACTTCATCACTTTCGACGACGAAACCAATGTGGGTTACATCTGGTTTATCGATGTTGTTGTCCGGATCACCCTCGGGCGGTTTCGCGTAAACGACATGTATAATTAAGTCACCTATCGAATAGGAACTTCCAGTTTCCACGGTAGTGAATTTATCATCGCTTATACCCAGCTCACCGACTCGTATTTTACTTTCAATCGGTCCAAGGAAAACCGCGTCAGGAGAATACTTAAAAACACGTTCCAAGGTTTCCGCATGCGTATGATCTCCATGATCGTGAGTGAGAAGCACCCCATCTACGGGCAAGGTAGACTCGTCCAAAGGGGGCTCTGCATGAATGAACACATCGGCGGGTCGATCGTGAGGGAAATAAGGATCAACGAGAACCATTGTGCCCCCCGGTGTTTTAAGCGCAAATGAACTCTGCCCAAACCAATGGATGGCGAGCTTACCTGGGGGGACAGTATAATTTACAAGCGAATGCATAGGCCATTTTTGTGGCAATAAGACAGTGGAGTCAAGTGATGTTCCTTACCGTTAGCGTCGAAACAATATTCAATAATTATCCGCATAAAACGGAAATTCAATTTAAAAAAATAAGGCCTCTCCGAGGGCCATCTCCGGTTCGAGTAATTTAATGGAAAAAGGAAAGGTTAGCTCACCTTTTCCAAAATTAGCTCTCAAATCTCCTAGATTAATTCCTTTTTTCACTTCCCAATGGAAAAATCGTTTACTATCATTGTATGTCCAATTCACATCTAATTCCAAATCAGTAGAATCTTCGAGCACACGTGTTTTAAAAGTTTTGTCGTCTAATTTAATTTCTGTTTTTCGCGCGCAATCAATCAGGCTGGCACGATGCCACGCGAGAAGTCCGTGACTCTCACCTACTCTCTCGGCAGCATATTGTATCTCCACCCCTTCCAATCCATCGATCAAATCAACCGGGGGATATGCACTGAGAAACTGGCCTATAGACTGGCGCAGTGGTAAAGTTCGCGAGTAAGCAAGATCCCGAACGTTAAGATACGATGGCCAGGGGGCGGATTTGTCGGCATCACCCTCCAACGATGAATCGTAGACCAATCGCCGACAGGATTTTAAAATTCCCGAGAAATTTTCAATCATCTCACTTGCGTGAACTTTGTGAAGCCAGATATAAATCGGAAGATCACTTTCCAACCAGGTAGAAACCTGGTTTTCTAAATGATTCAGGTGCTCCGGTGAATAGCCGAGTAAAAGTGTTTCACTGCAGGTCTTGGTGTTATACGATTCACCCATATAACATTGCGCGTAGAGTTTGGCACTCAGTTGATAATCGTCCGCTTCATCGAGATCCGGACATAATACAATTATTCGGCAGGGGTAACGCTGAGCAAATCGTGAGGCAATTTCAAACTGAGTGAGTGCTTCCTTCTGCGATGTCGAGCGCCCAAAATGTAGAATAAGATTCATCTGAGAAGCGCGGAATTCAGACGGTGCTACTCCCCCATCGGGGGACTCACTTTGCCACATCGCCGCAATCGTGTCTGTCACCTCAGCGACCGGTAGTGGCATGCCTGGCAGTGAGTCGAAGATTGATGACATATCAAGAAAAAATAGAGTGCTCAACAATTCGGTCAGGGGCCCGCCTTGCACCAAACGTGGCTATTTTCCGCTAAGAGACGGTCAGCTGATTCTGGTCCCCAGGAGCCGGCAATGTAAGCATCGAGCCCTTCATTGCCACAGGCCTCCCAGAATTCTAGTATCGGTGTAATAATTTTCCATGACGCTTCGGTTTCGTCTCCCCGAATAAAGAGCGTACTGTCACCGATCATGGCATCCAAAATCAGGCGCTCGTAGGCTTCGGGAGTATTAGAGCCAAAGGTCGTAGCGTACCGGTAGTGCATTTTCACCGGCTGTGTGCGTGTTTCCAAGCCGGGAATCTTTGCATTTAAAAGCAGGGTGACCCCTTCATCGGGTTGAATGCGAATAACCATCGTGTTCGAAGCGACATCGAACCGATCGTCTTCGATAAAAAGAATACCGGGTGGACGCTTGAACTGTATGGCAATCTCGCTGATACGACGAGCCATGCGTTTGCCGGATCGCACGTAGAAAGGCACCCCTTTCCATCGCCAGTTATTAATGAATAAGCGAAGCGATGTATAGGTTTCAGTAATCGATCCTTGGGGTATGCCTTCTTCCTGAAGATAACTGACCACTTTTTCGCCATCAACAAGGCCTGCATTATATTGCGCGCGTATAACGTCACTTGCATTCTTATTTAGACCGAGCGGTTGAATAGACTTTAAAACTTTGACTTTCTCATCACGGATAGCTTCCGGATCGAGAGAGACGGGGGGTTCCATCGCAATAAGGGATAGCAGCTGCATCGTATGGTTTTGAACCATATCACGAAGCGCACCACTTTTGTCATAATAGCCACCGCGAGATCCCACGCCTAAAGCTTCAGCCACGGTAATCTGAACACAATCCACATATTCTCGGTTCCATATAGGTTCAAAAATAGCATTGGCAAATCGTTGGACGAGTAAGTCCTGCACCGTTTCTTTTCCCAGATAGTGATCGATGCGAAAAACCTGACTTTCTGAAAATTCCTGACTTATAATTCGATTCAGCCTTCGCGCCGATTCCAAGTCGTGCCCAAATGGTTTTTCAATAATTATCTTGGATGAGTTCTGTGCATTTTCATGTCGCGAAGCTAATCCACTCTTCCCCAGAAGGCTTAAAATGGGTTCAAAGACGGAGGGAGGGGTAGATAAATAAATAAGTAACTGCAGCTCACGTCCCGCTTCATTTTCCAGAGCTGACACTTTCTTATTTAAGCGTTGATAAGCTTCAATCTCATCGTAAGCACCGGAAAGATAATAAGTCCTGTTTCGGATTCTCTCCCAGACTTCACTTTTCATCGAGCTGCGTGAAAAACGCTCAATAGACTCATCTGAAAGCTTTCGGAAATCATCATCCGCAATCTCTTTGCGCCCAAACCCAATAAAGTAAAAATCAGTCGGCAATAGGTTATCGATACTCAGGTTGTAGATCGCAGGCAGCAGCTTGCGCGCAGTAAGGTCACCTGAGGCGCCAAAAATCACAATGATCGTTGGCGATACGCCGCGGTACTTACTCAACCCCTGAAGGAATGGATGTCTGCTTTTTTCACTCATTTAATGCTTAATTCGGGTGATAATACTTGGAAAACAAATCAATATTTTCAAAGTGATTTACACTAAAATCCTTTTCCTTTCCATAGTTCACTTCGACGATGTCAAAACGAAAATGATTTGGCGTGCGTCGCAGGCCATTCATATAAGCCTGGCATGTGCGACGTAAGACTTTCTTTTTGTGATGATTTACGGTATAAAAACCGGAGACAAGGGCACTTTTATGGCGAGTACGCACTTCGATAAATACAAGCACCTCATTATCCCAGGCTACCAGATCGATCTCACCGTGACGATACTTCCAATTACGGCAGATTATACGAAACTTTTTTACCCGTCGCAGATATTCTAACGCTCGTTTTTCGCCAGACCGTCCAATTTCAATCGAGGTTCCTGTTTTATGTAAAATACGTCCATACAAGATACGGTTAATAAATTCCCTCAAATCGTAATTTTTCCCTAGTAGATCCTTAATTACTTGATTGCCAAACCTTTAATTCAATATTATTTTAAATTTGTTATCACAAAAAAAATTGCATAATAATCTAATTATATTATTAAATTTATATCGAACAGCGACCGATTATATTAATAGCGTTTGTTCATATCCCCTCATTTAATACATTTGATTTATGGCTACTATCACCCAGCCGGGTTTATCGGGAACACTGAGAAGAACACTCCTTCTCAAAGTCATCTCAAAACCACAACCGAGCAAAGAAGATGTCAGTTCCGTGATCGAACTGACATCGAGCAAAGTGGTGGAAGGATTACAGGCCCAATCCATGACCCTTTACCTCGTAGATGGTAATGATATTTCATTTAATTATGTTTATTATTCCCCCACCCTGTGGAATAACGACCCGGACAAGGAAAAAGAATTTCAGGATAAAAAAGAGAAACTGCTCGAATTGAGAATACCCCTGGGTACCGGCATCGTTGGCCAGGTCATCAAATCGGGCGAACCCGCCTTCTTCTCACTTTCAGAAAACGGGGAAGCCATGCACTCCCTGGCCAAGGATACCGGGTTCGAAGTTACCTCTATGCTTACGGTGCCTTTAAAAACGAAGAAAGTCATCGGTGCTATTCAGCTTCTCAATAAGGAGCTAGACGCCCCGACGCGGGAATTTGGTGATAATGATCTTCAAGTTGTAAATGAGGTGGCTGAATATTCGGCCCCGCTTATAAAGCGCATGCTGGATCCGAAATTTGAGATCAGTGATATTGAAACCGCACAATTCATTGCCAAGTTTACCAATTGCGCCATGATCACTAAAGAAGAGGAGATTCAGATAGATGATAAACTCCTCGAAGTTGTCGGTGATGCGGTAATTAAACGTGAGCGAATATTTCCTTACAAACGGCTCAGTCCTACCAGTATTGCCGCCCTCATGACAAACCCGCTTGATTATCCCAGGCGCGAAAGCTTTGCCACTGCCACTGAACTTATTGTTGAGGAGGTAAACGTCGCCCCTGCTTCATTTTTCGATAGTCTGCTTAAAAAGTATTTTAAAGATGATGGCGGAGGTCAAATTGATGCCGGTCAAATTGATGCCGGTGAAATGGGTGCCGAAATGTCAGAATTGGCTGATGTCATCGGATCTGAGTTTGATGGTGGTGGCGGGGGTGGAAATATTTCCGACGATGAATTAAGCGATGAGGAATCCGCCCCGGTCATTCTGCTCGCTAACCGCGTTATTGAAGACGCCTATATCTCAGGAGCAAGTGATATTCACATCGAGCCGCTGGAAAAGGAACTGCTTGTTCGCTACCGTATTGATGGCATATGCCAGGAAAAATTGCGTCTTCCCGTTGCGGTGGCAGGTTCGCTCGTCGCTCGCCTTAAAGTCATGAGTGATCTCGACATCGCAGAAAAACGACTTCCACAGGACGGACGTATCATTTTTAAACATTATACGAAAAAGAACATCGATGTTGACTTACGTGTGGCTATTGGCCCGATGAATTTTGGCGAAAAAGTGGTCATGCGTATTCTTGATAAATCTCAGGCCGCTCTCCCCATTACCGCGCTTGGTTTCTCAGATTATAACCTTCAAAAATATCGGGACTGTATACGGCAGCCCTATGGTATGCTTTTACACTGCGGCCCTACGGGTTCCGGTAAATCGATGACCCTCTTCTCTGCGCTGCAGGAAATTGCCTCTCCTGAGATCAATATCCAGACCGCTGAGGACCCGATCGAATATACCCTCGCAGGTGTTAATCAGATGCAGATGCATAAGCAGATCGGGCTCACCTTCGCCACCGCCTTGCGTTGTTTTCTGAGAATGGACCCCGACGTTATACTCGTAGGGGAAATTCGAGACACAGAGACGGCCGAGATTGCGGTTGAGGCCGCGCTCACTGGTCACTTACTGCTCAGTACGCTCCATACCAATGACGCGCCCAGCACAGTTGCTCGTTTTACTGATATGGGGATTGAGCCATTCATGATATCCGCCTCACTCCTTGTTGTCTGTGCCCAGCGATTGGGACGCCGTGCATGTAAAAACTGTAAGGAATCCTACGTACCGGAAGGAAACGAGAAAGAAATCATTGAAAGTGCCATTCAATGGTGTGGACAGATTTTCCGCGCTCCAGAAGATGGTTGTCCGACCTGTGGAGGGGTTGGCTATAAAGGTCGCGTCGGCATCCATGAACTCATGCAAAATAATGAGGATATCATTAAAGCAATTAATGAAAAAGCGGAGACCGCCACGATTAAACGTATCGCGATGCGCACTGGAATGAGAACACTTCATCAGGACAGCATGTATAAGGTTCAAGAAGGCGTGACGACAATGGTTGAAGCGATTGCTAATATCCCGCCGGATATGGTTAAACTTGGGGCTGAAGAGTCTGTGGGAATAGAAGAAGCTGTTCCTGCAGAAGCGGCAGTATAAGCACTTTCAGCCTGCGGTATGTCAGGTTCGAAGAATCGCGATTAAGGTTGCATTTCTCTCAACGTTATTCGGCTCAGTGCTTTATCTGTAAAGCCTGAAGGCTAATCCCTTGACGAAATATCCTCAAACGGTAGCTTCGGGGTTTAGACTCAGCATGATTAACAATTGAACAGAAATTTCTGTTCATACACTTTTATATAAGGAGAACCAAATGAGTGAGAATAGCGTTAATGAAATGTTTAATTTAAAAGGGAAAGTGTCGATTGTAACGGGTGGCAGTGAGTGGCTCGGTTATGATATGGCCTGTGCCCTGGCAGAATTCGGCAGTGATATCATAATAACGTCACGCACCCTCGATCGCGCCGAAGATGCATTGGGGAAAATAAAAACGGAATATGGCGTTGATACGCTGGCTTTAACCATGGATCAATGTAACCATGACGATGTCCAGGCGATGGCAGAAAAAGCCAAAGCGTGGAAGGGGCATATCGACATTCTGATAAATAATGCCGGCGGTGGTAGTGGAAAAAGTACCGGTTACTTATTCAAACGATCACCTGATGATATTGTTCAAATGATTTCCACGAATCTCATAGGCTCTCTCTTTTGCTGCCAGGAAGTGGGACGTCACATGATTGAACAAGGGAGAGGAAAAATCATTAATATTGCTTCGGCGGGAGGACTTGTCGGTCGAGACCGCCGCATTTATGAACGCAACAATAAGGAACAACAACCCATTGATTATGCCGCAGCCAAATCCGGAGTAATTGGCATGACCATGGATCTGGCTGGACTGCTCACCCCAATGGGTGTCCACGTTAATGCCATTTCGCCAGGTGGTTTTGATAAGGGAGACTTACCGGATGGATTTGTGAAGGATTTCGGTGATATGACAATGCCGGGAAGGATGGGCCGGATGGGAGTGGATTTAAAAGGCGCAGCCCTTTTTCTCGCTTCTTCAGCATCAGACTACGTCTCTGGTCACAACCTGGTAGTTGACGGCGGTTTCAGCATCTTTAAGTGATCGAGACTTTGCATGAGTAAGAGTAACTGGAGAGAGAGAAGTATCCTGATTGGTGGTTGTGGTTCGATTGGTAAAAGGCATGCACGTGTGCTGCGCTCTTTGGGATTGAGTGATATTCGCGTATGTGACCCCTCAGAAGAACAGATTAAAAGCCTGACCGATGAGGGTTCCGTTAGTAAAACCTATACTTCTTACGAAGAGGGCCTCAGCGCTCAGCCCGATGCGGTTTTAATCGCAACCCCTCCCAAATTACACATCCCGATGGCGATCCAGGCATTGGAAGCTGGTATCCACGTCCTCAGTGAAAAACCCGTTTCCGATTCTCTCGAGGGTCTGGAAAAATTGGCTCATACTATCGAAAGCAGCGGTAAAACTTATATGGTTGCCTTGTGTTTTCGTTACCATGAAGGGCTGACAAAGGCTAAAGAATATATTGAAATGGGGCGAATCGGTGAAGTGGTTTCTATTTGCTGTCGAATGAGCGAAAGCTTACCAGAAGCACGCCCCGATTATAAATCGTTATTCACCTTAAAGGAGTTAGGCGCTTACGATCTATCCCATGAGATTGATCTGGCCTGTTGGTATGCAAACGAACCAGTAACCGAAATACAAGCCATGGATGGTGTTTATGGTGGAATTGGATTTACCGCTCCGGATTTAGCTCAGTTAAATTTGCGGTTCGGTGAAAAATGCATCGCCAGTGTGTACTTGAACTTCTTCGGCACTCCGCGAACGAGAATTACCGAGCTGATTGGAACTCAGGGCACGATCACAGTAGAATTCAGTAGCTGGGATCAGTGTACGGTCTCAGTCTACGAGGCAGAACAAGGTAATTGGGAAAGAGAAGTCATGGCTACCGAAAGGGATCACATGTTCCGCACCGAAGATAGGGAGTTCCTTCAGGCAATTACTGATAATTCAAAGACGTCCTGCCCTCTTGAGGAAGGTATAAAAAGCCTTAAAATAATCTGCTCCGCAATCGCGGATACTAATTAGATACCAACCGTATAATCTTATTAATGGGATAATGACATCATCCTTTGCGAATAAGTAGCAATCACCTTCGCATTGAAAGTTATCGCTCATCGAGGCGCTTCCGGAGACGCCCCTGAAAATACCCTCGCCGCAATTAAGCTCGCTTGGGAATTGAATGCCGATGGTGTAGAGATCGATCTTCGTCTAAGCGCCGACAATTGTCCCATCCTATTTCATGACGCTGATCTACAACGTATCGCGGGCGTTAATTTATCCATCCGGCATCAGACTTTGGAATCACTTCGCCAATATGATGTTGGACAGTGGAAGGATCCAAAATGGAAAGGTGAAAAAATCCCTACATTGGACACTGTAATGTCTGCAATACCCAATGATAAAATCCTCCTCCTTGAACTAAAAGAGGGGCCGGAATTGATACCCGCGATTGAACGCACTTTTATGTCGGCGTCTGTAAATATGAATAACTTATGGTTTATGAGTTTTGATCTCTCAACTGTAAGTCAGGTCAAATCTATGCACTCAAATTGGCAAACTTTACTCCTCGTCGGTAATCCGCGATCTGATTCTTTAAGAGAACTTAACAGTAAAATTGTTGATGCAAAAAACGTGCGCGCCAATGGTCTGGGATTAGCCAATGCATGGTTCGATACTCTTCAATTAATCCCAAGTATCAATTATTCTCAGCTTCTATTATCCGTTTGGACGGTAAATGATACTGTTGAAGCCCAAAACTGGGCTTCAATCGGTGCAAAAATGATTACAACCGATTTCCCGGACCAAATTTCCACTTCATTAAGATAGCAGCCTGATTATAGCTAAAAATGACATTAAAGGACTTCAATTGTCCATTTATGATAATAAATTATCATATTTAGGTTATGAAACTAACCGGCTGATGTAATTTTTCTCGCCACCAAAATTTTTCCCGATTGGCTAGAGCTATTTAAGGTGCTAAAAGTAATTAATAAAAGAATAATAAAATTTTGGGGAACAGGTGGAGCGCTTTCACTATCGAAAGGAAGTACAAGCCGCTGGTCATATGAAAACAAACGTTACATCTCTACAAACGAGCATAACAAAAGAAGCGATTAATCACCTTCCGCTTCACCGTTTCAATGGACCTATCCGTTTTATAAGTAATACCAAAGAAGCAAAGGAAGCAGTTGCTCTATTAAAAAAGGAGCGTATTCTGGGGTTAGACACAGAAACGAAACCGACCTTTCGCAAAGGGGAATTTTTTCCGCCAGCGCTGTTACAACTGGCAGGTGAACAGACCGTCTATCTTTTCCAATTGCGTGGATTGAATGGATTGGAGTCAATTGTTCCCCTGCTATCAGATCCCAAAATCATCAAGGCCGGCGTCGCTATCCATGACGATATTCGTAAACTGGTAGAACTCGATGCCTTTAAACCTGCCGGTATTGTCGAGATAAGTGATATCACGAAAAAACTGGGAATCATAAATACCGGATTACGTAGTTTAGCGGCGATCTTCCTTAAATGCCGAATCTCTAAAGGCGCACAGATTACTAATTGGAACCGCAAGCAATTAAGTGAAACGCAAATCAAATATGCTGCAACCGACGCCTGGATCAGTCGCGAACTTTACATCTGCATTTCGAAGGTAGGTAACACGAAACGGAAACCCGCTCCCACGGTAAAACCGAAGATCAGGGTAGAAGCACCCGCAGATACGATGTCTTTGTCGAAAAGCTGACGAGTTAGGGGTATTCACCACCCCAGTTAACTGTTGTAATTCAAGCTCGAATGAACGTACTTGGAATTGATATTGGCGGTACCGGGATTAAGGGTTCTCTTATAAATGTAGAGACCGGTGAACTGTTGGGTGATCACCTGCGTGTTCAGACACCATCGTCGCTAAAGCCTGAGCCTGTTCTCGAAGTCATTAAGGACATTGCCGATCATTTCAAATGGGAGGGACCCCTTGGCTGCGGGTACCCGGGTGTGATACGCCAGAATGTCGTGCATACCGCTACGAATTTTGATTCCAGTTGGATCGGTATTAACCTGGCCGAAAAAATTAAAGAAAAAACAAATAGCCCAACTTGGATAATTAACGATGCCGATGCTGCCGGTATGGCAGAGATGCATTTTGGAGCCGGACGAAATAAAAAAGGAGTGGTTATCGTTCTGACCGTCGGAACTGGAATAGGCTCCGCGTTTTTCACTAACGGGCAGCTTTTGCCCAACACCGAGATGGGCTTGATTATCGTGAATGGAGACCTTGCTGAAAGGTCTATTTCATCAGTCGTACGCGAACGAGAGAATCTTACCTGGGAAGACTGGGCCAAGCGATTTGATAACTATCTTCAATATCTGAATAATTTATTCTCACCCAATCTCTTCATTATTGGCGGCGGGGGTGCTATTGAACCGAATAACTATGTCCCTTATTTGACGATCGAGACTCCCCTTGTTGCCGCTGAACACCGCAATAATGCAGGAATGATAGGGGCAGCGATGGTCGCCTTTAATCAGCTAAAGTAGGGAATATTCGAATGCCTAAGCATAGCAGGAGGGTATAATCCAACTGCTACTCGCAATCAGGGACTCAGAATAAGTAATCAGGTTTTACCCAAGGCACATTAAGCAACACGGCGTTTTCTTGTTCTGGCAGGCATCTTATCGAGTTTTTTTAATAACTGGTCACGATATTGACGTGCCAATAGCAGTGCTTTTCTTTTGCCTCCGCTTTTTAAATCACTGAACAGCTTGGAGAAAGTTCTGCCATTTTTATAACCGCGCACAAACCAACCATGCGTAGAACCTGAGTCTATTCTACTAATCCCTTTATTCTGTCTGATATTTTTCGCCATTATAGTATGAACAAAGAATAAATCGGGTAGTTAGTCTTTACTAGATATCTCAACGCTAATAAGAAACGCTATTATGCTGAAAGATTCAAGTGATAAATGCAAAAAATGACAACAAAAGCCAAAACCACCGGCTAAGAACGCGGAGCTTTGAGGAAATGCTTCCAGCTTTCATTGTATTCAGGACCCAAAAAAAAGCTAATGGAGGGCCTCCATTTAGGGCGTATCGGTTTGTGCTTTAGTCTTAGACCTGCTTCATGAGGAAAACGATTGCCCTTTCGTGTATTACAATGGAGACAGGAAGTAACGATATTTTCCCAGCTGGTTTTACCTCCTCGATCTCTTGGAATAACGTGATCTAAATTAAGCTCGCGTTGTGAAAATCGCCCTCCGCAATACTGGCAGGTGTATTTATCCCGTTCAAATAGGTGCTGGCGGGTAAACTTCACCTCCTTCATGGGCAATTTATCATAATAATTCAGGAGGAGAATGCTGGGGATACGTATTTTGTACCGTACCGTTTGGACACAATCTTCGTCATTATTCGGCGGGTTGCTCATGGAATAAGCAATCCACTCATCCGATTTTAAAACCTGAAAGTCGTCATCAGTAGAATGAATAACTTTAGCATTATCCTGGAGTAATAACCCAAACGCCCGCTTCGCGCCAACGATATTAACCGCTTGCCAAAGCCGGTTCAGAATCAACACACGTTGTGATACTGCGAACCCCATCGTGATTCTGTGGTATGTTTGGATCAATAAACAATGTCAACAAAAACCCCGATCTGCCAAGTTCAGCTTCTCGACTACGGATTGATTCAAAGTGAATGAAATCTACAATGACGCACTAACGCCCGGTAGCAAAATAATTACCGGAGCTGAACTTCACCTCGGCCAGACAAGACTTCACCCATAAGGTATGCTCTCTGTTTTTTCTCTCTACAAAATTTAATAATGGCGTCGGCAGCTTCAGGTGCAACGACTAAGGTCATACCTATTCCCATATTGAAAACTTCGTATAATTCCTCAAATGATACCTTACCGTATTCAATCAACGCTTTAAAAATCGATGGTTTCGGCCATGATTGAGTATTCACGGTGACATTACAATTTTTCGGGAGAACGCGTGGGATGTTACCCCTGAAACCTCCCCCCGTAATATGAATCGCGCCTAAAACAGCGTTGCCCTTGCGCTTTCTAGTATGCGTAGCACGGTTGAACCTCCGGGTAAGACCCAGCAGTAAATCACTGTAACTGAGATGGGGCTTTAACAAAGCCGAACCCAAGTTTTGTCGACCACCAGGTATTCTATCTTTTGGTTTCAATTTTAGTTTATTGAAAAATATGTCACGCGCCAGGGTATAGCCATTGGTGTGCAATCCATTGGATGCCAATCCAATTAACTGATCGCCCGGGCGGATAGTTTCGCCCGTAAGCATGCGGTCCTTTTCTACAATACCGACGATTGTCCCGACCAGATCGTACTCACCTGGTTTATAAAACCCTGATAATTCGCAAGTTTCACCTCCAATAAAAGCACAATTGGAAGCCTTACAGGCCCTCGTTACACCTGCGATAACAGCTTGGAAAGTTTTTTTCTCGAGTTTGCCCGTCCCAAAGTAATCGAGAAAAAAAAGGGGCTCAGCACCCATCACGGCTATGTCATTTATACAATGATTAACGATATCAACCCCAACACCTGCGTGCGCACCGGTCATGAATGCCACTTTCAATTTTGTCCCCACCGAATCGGTACTGCTAACGAGAACGGGCTTTTTGTATTTTGTCTTTGATAAATCAAATAGTCCGCCAAAACCTCCAATCGCGCCTAGGACTTCTGGCCGTGATGCGCGCTTCACATCGGCCTTAATCGATTTCAATAAACGGGCTTTTAAATCGATATCCACGCCAGCTTTGGCGTAAGCTTTTTTATTACTCATTGCCGATTACTTTATTCGGGATATCATAACTTCGGCCTTTTTTATCTTCGTAATAATTAATAAATGCCCTATTGAGAACCTTATAGCCACCCAAGGTGGGATAGTCACCGGTAAAATACCAGTCACCTCTATGCTCGGGTATCGATTTATGCAGGTTCTCTATATTCTGGTAAATTATCGAAATTTCACCATTCCACTCGATTTCCTTTGGTCTGATTAATTCGGCAATTTTACTCGATATTTCAACCGTGCTGTGGGGCTCATAAATGCGGATGACATGATTTTTAATATTATCGGGTGATTCTTCTGCCTGCCGTATACAATCCTGGTAAACATCCAGGAGAAGGTCGCTTTTCCCTTTGTCTTTGAGAAGTTCCACCGCAGCCTGAAAGGCTATGAATTTCCCCAGTTCCGACATGTCGATTCCATAGCAGTCCGGATAGCGGATTTGCGGTGCTGTCGATGCTATGACGATCTTTTTTGGATTAGTTCTCGAAAGAATTTTTATTATTGATTGCTTAAGCGTAGTACCCCGCACAATTGAGTCTTCCATACACACCAAGTTATCATCCGGTCTGACGACACCGTAGGTGACGTCGTAGATATGTGAAACCAGCTGACTTCTCCCCTTCTCCTGACTGATAAAGGTGCGTAATTTAATATCTTTATGCGCAATTTTTTCTCCGCGCGGCCAGTTATTCATTACCAGTCCGTCGAGCAGGGAATCATCTATTTCTCCATTTTTTCCAGCTTCCAGGATCGCGGATTTTACTTCCTTTCGTCGATTATAATGGAGAGCATCCATCAATCCATAATAAGCCGTCTCCGCGGTGTTGGGAATATAGCTGAATACGGTGTGTTCGAGATCATGATCGATCTCCTCATTGATCTGTGAAACGAGTGCTGCTCCTAATGCTTTGCGTTCAAGATATATATCGGGATCGTTACCTCTACTGAAATATATACGTTCAAAAGAACAGGATAATTTCTTCTTGGGCTCGGCAAAAGGTTGATCAATAAACTCACCATTACTTTTAATAACAACGACATGGCCGGGCGGCACTTCTTTAATTGAATCCTCAGACTGTTCGAATACCGTCATCAGGGGCACTCGCTCAGAAGCAAATGCGACAATTTCCTCATTTTTAAAGTAAAAGCAGGGACGGATGCCATGGGGGTCTCTCATCACAAACGCATCACCATTGCCGATGAGACCAGCTATACTGTATCCCCCATCCCACAATCGCGCGGCCTGGTTCAGGATTTTAGCGACATCGAGGTCGCCGCTGATAATTTCGGGTATCTCTTTACCGGCAATACCGGTATCTCTCATGGCGCGGTAAATCTTAGTGTGTTCCTCATCCAGATAAAAGCCAATCTCCTCCAAGATCGTTTGTGTATCCGTTTCAAAAATCGGATGCTGACCACGCTCAATAAGACTGTCATTAAGTGCTTTAGTATTCGTCATCGTAAAGTTACCAACGACCATCAGATTCTTTGTCGGCCAATTACTGCGGCGAATATAGGGATGTAGACTTTCTTTATTATAACTACCCGAAGTGCCATAACGGAGATGTCCAATTAACGCTTCAGCTCCAAAATTGAAATGCTCTTTTACGGTCTGTGGAAATTCTGGAATTATTATTCCGTTGCGAACCCGGTGATCATATTGATCGAGCTGCCGAGTGAAGATTTGATTTAGTGAATTGGAATTTTCAACGCGCTCGCGAAACATATAGGGCTGCCCCGGCGTAACGTTTAATTTCACCGCCCCAATTCCTGCTCCATCCTGTCCGCGGTTATGTTGCTTTTCCATTAAGAGGAAAAGTAAATTAAAACCATAGAGCGGTGTCCCATATTTTTGTTCATAATATTGGAGAGGCTTTAGAAGCCTTATAAGAGCTATACCGCAATCATGTTTTAAATCCTCACCCATTTTTAATAATCATTAAATTTATTATAACTCATTCATAGAATCGGTTAGAGAGCATTCCCAAGCTTGTCGCAAATCGCCTGCGTTCCACACAATTTCATCATTTCCTGTACTACTTTGGATAATTAAGCGGGGATCACTAGTGGCAAGGCCTAATCTCATCGCGGGAACTTCCACTGCTTGAGCTGACTTAAGGACGGAATTGACATCTTCAGGTTTCACCGCAACAAGGACTCTTCCCTGACTTTCACCGAATAGTTGTGCATCAAAACGGATTGCCTCTGTTTTCCAAGCCACATCCAATATAGCACCGAAGGTTTGCTCTTGGGCAAAAAACATTTCAGCCAGGGCAACCAGGAGTCCACCTTCAGAAATATCGTGCGCGGCAACGACCTGCTTGTCTTTGATCAGCGACAAGAGAAGGGAGTTAATCCGCTTTTCTGCCGCAAGATCGGGCATGGGTGCGTCACCGGTCTTTAAATCGTGGATTACTTTTAAATAATAACTGCCGCCAATCTCATGACAGAGACCTCCGAGCAGAATGATCGCTTCGTCTCCATTTTTTAAATTTTGCGTCGTAATCATCTCCTCATTATCGACGATTCCGGCAACGGAAACAACCGGTGTTGGGTCGATAGCACCCTCTTGGTTTTCATTGTATAGACTTACATTGCCTCCCAAAACCGGCAGGTCAAAAAAGGTACAGGCATCGACCAGACCCCGAACACATTCTTTAAACATGTAAAATACTTCCGGCTTGTAAGGGTTACCAAAATTAAGGCAATTGGTCATCGCCAGTGGCCGGGCACCACTACAGGCAAGATTGCGAATGCATTCAGCGATTGCAATCTGTCCTCCTCGATGAGGATTAAGATAGCAGTATCGGTTATTACAATCGTTAGATATGGCAATAATTTTTTCCAGCTCCTCACCGAGCCGCAACCTGACGATCGCAGCATCACTCCCCGGGCCTACTACCGTACTTGTCATAACCATGTGATCATACTGCCTCCATATCCAGTCTTTGTGGGCGATGGTCGGCGAAGACAACAAAAGAGGTAATGTCTTATGAGCGCCGGCGTCATCGAGGTCAGGCAACTTCGTCTCATCCCAGTTTCGTGTTTCATGGAGATAGCCCGGTTCTTTAGATTCACGGCTGTAGAGCGGGGCATCATCAGCAAGTGCCTTGGCCGGTATTCTCGCTATTGGCCCATTGTTCTGTTTTAATTCCAGATCTTCTCCCTCTGTCACTTTACCAATAACCACTGCCGGTAAATCCCATTTTTTAAAAATAGCTT